>VOFG01001999.1_pt1 | contig 24245 bp, 38 predicted proteins | sample 5384171 | NCBI WGS metagenome assembly VOFG01 (sample SAMN12384726, study PRJNA508395) | human gut metagenome | isolation source: healthy gut F | host: Homo sapiens | reverse complement strand
CAGATACTAATTGGTCGAGGGCTTTTCCTTTTGTTCTTGTTCTCTCCTTTTTTACTTCTCTTTTCAATTACCTTTGCCGGTGTTTATAGCGTTGAGGTCCCACCTGTTCCCTTTCCGAACACAGCAGTTAAGCTCTTCCGCGTAGACGATACTTGGACGGTCGCGTCCTGGAAAATTATTTCAATGCCGGCTTATGTTTTAACCGATTCAAAAGAATCGGTTAAATCTTCCTAAATATATATAGAATTTAAGTTTTATGAGTTTAGGTAAGATATTTTTATGTATATTACTTTTATATTTTGGTTAATATACATTATATATTCCTCAATAGCTCAGTCGGTAGAGCATGCGGCTGTTAACCGCAGGGTCGTTGGTTCGAGTCCAACTTGGGGAGCCATGAAACAAGCTCGTAAATACGTCATTTGCGGGCTTTTTGCTTGTCTTTGAAACGTTGGTTTAGTTAGTGAACTTGTGTATAATATGTACAAAAATATATGTAAAATAGTGTAAAACGCCAATAAAATCATAATTTTAATTATTGATGCTTACCGTGAAAATATTCATTAAAATGTATAAACAATGATACCGCACTTTATGTAGTGCGGTATTTTTATGTAATTAAGAAAATAGACTTATTTCTCCCTATCACAGTTGTGTGATAGGGAGTTTTTATATATTAGTAAAAACCTATTAGTAATCAAAAATTTCGATTAAATCAGGGCATAATAAGGTAAAACCTTTATAGGCGGTGATTAATTGTCGATAGGTTTTACATTTGTATAGATTTAAAAAGTTTTTTTATGCAAGTGTGGAATGAGTTGAAAGAGGATTAGACTCGATGAGTGTAAATCTTGTAGTAGCTGATCCCGACTGTAATTATGGGATAATATGTCTTGCAATAACGCCGGCGATGAAAGCGCTTGGAATCAAAAAATCGCTGCTGTGTGTATATGAAATTCCCAAAGAAGTTGAATATATTACAGCTCCGCCCCGAATGAAGCTGTATATAGATTATTCTTCTGAAATATATGCTGTATATCTTGAATATATTGCAAAGGAAGATATACACGTATATTCAATAGACGAAGCTTTTCTTGATGTTACAGAGTATTTAAAGAAGATTATATATGATGATACGGTAGACCCATGGGACGGTTATAGTTGGAATGTTCCTGCTGATTATATTCCAAACATTGAATATTATAAGGAGCATAATGATCCTATTCTTCCGGCAGGTATTCTATGGACATACTCCTGATGAGTTAGTTGAAAATTCTTATACCAAACTTTATATGATGGTGGAGGAATGGAAAGCTCAGGGAGAAATCTAATGAAAAGATATAAGCCAAAATATCAACATATTATGATATAACAGTTACATGGAAAGAACTAGGCGGAGGAAATTATCAGTTATATATTATGTGGTAAGAATAATTTCTAATAAAATGATGAAATAGTGTTGACTATGTAAAAAATATGTGATATAATATAAATATCAGCAAAAAAACAGCTGAAATATTATAAGAAAGCACAAAATATTTTTTCTACGCATTAAAGCTCGGTGAATAACCGGGCTTTTGATGTATAATATAGTAAATAAAAGTAGTTTATTGACAAAATATAGCGAAAGTGATATAATTAAATATATAAAATTATTAAGGGATTATAGTAAATGTATATAATAAAACCACATTTTGATTATTGTCCGATACAGAAAACAGAATATTTTGTCCTGTATCTGTTGCAAGTTTTTTTGTTATCAAGATTGTAGAATGTATCTGAAATAGCATCTTAATTAGGACAATCGGAAAGACCGTCAGTTCTGTTATATATACAATTATATTTGTCAAAGCCTACCATGTCAACCCATTCGTCACCGGGATACCATTCAGGCGATGAAGAATAAGTATAGCTGTTGAATTCCCATATAAGATTGTGAAGACCGTATTCTTCAGTAAGGGTTGTATAGAGCTGTTTCCAAAGAGCTTTGTATGGTTCAGGACCTTCCTGTCCCCACCAGAACCATGCGTTTCCAATTCCCGGATTACCTTCAGCTTCATGATAAGGTCTGAAAATTATCGGTACTCCGGCTTCCTGGAACCTTGAGAAGCTGTTCGGCAAGAGCTTCAATTGTAAGCATTACATACTCATATTCTTTGGTACCCTCAATAGTTGCATTTGCCACACTGAATGAACTGTTTGGCATAGCTTGCCGCTGACCAGTCAACCCGGTTCTCCGATTTCATAGTTTGCAAAATCAGTTGGCAGATTGATATGCCAGCAAACTGTAGGAATACCGTTTCGTTCGTTTCCCCATTCAATAATTCTTTCGGTTGTTCCATCGTCCCAGCCGTAAAGAGGATTATAGTTCATCATATCAAATCCTCTGATTGCAGGATAAACTCCGAAATTTTTATTTATCCATTCAAATTCAGATTCATATCCTAAAGGTCATCGCCGCTGTATCCGGCAGGTTGATCTACCGTATGACCGTTTCCGTAAATTTCCTGCTGACCTGATATAATATGCTTTCCGTACATATCGCAGAGATAATTCATAAGTCCCTGAGTTTCTTTTGTAGCGTTAGGATCAGAAAGAACAGGTTTTATATTAAGTTCAGGCATTACTGCTTTTGTAACAGTAACTGTATCATAAAGTGCATATCCATATCCTACATTGTCACCGGATTGAATCTTAATTTCATTAGTACCTTTATTAAGCCTTATAAGTCCCATTGAATAGTCAGTAAAAGTATCTGAATGAGGCATTAAATATGATGTACCTTTATTGCCGTTTACGCTATAAGACTGGACTCTTCCTGTTTCATCAAGATATTGCCATGAACGTACCTCAAGATTATACATTCCATCTTCAGGAGCGTCAACTTCAAATGAAAAACTACCGTTACCCTGAATCCATACATAGCCTTTTCGGAAAAACCTGTATTATATCCTCCATATACTTTATCTGTAATTTGAGCATCTCCGGCAAGCTCCAGGTCTTCGCATTCACTGTAAAACAGCGGAGCAGTCACAGCGTTTGCGGGAACAGTAAATACACATGCAGAAGCCGTTACTGCGGCTGCGCTTAATAATGATAGCATTTTTTTTAAATTTTTTTTATCATATTATATTCCTCCTCTTACGTTTATTTATATAAATTTATTATACTTTATTGATTAATAAAGTCAATAAATATATGAATTTTTTTCAAAAAAACATACATCATTTGTAGAAATTCAACAAAAAACAATAGGGTAATTAATTATAATTACCCTATAAAGTTCTTATAAAACCTTTTCAGCGCTTGCAATTTTAACAGCAAGACAAAAGATTTCCATAGCTTTTGTCAATTCGTCGACTGACGGATAGGTCGGAGCTATTCTGATATTTTTGTCTTCAGGATCCTTGCCATAAGGATAAGTGGCGCCAGCGCCGGTAAGCGTTACTCCGGCGTCCTTGCACAGTGCAACGATTCTCTTTGCACAGCCGGGGGAGTGAATCAAAAGAGATAAAGTATCCGCCTTCCGGTTTTGTCCAGCTGCCGATTTCAAGTGGCGCTATTTCTTTTTCAATATTTCTGTTACGGCCTTGAACTTCGGAGCCAATAATTTTTTGTGCTTGTTCATATGTTCAAGAAGACCTTCATAGCTGCCGAAATATTTTGCGTGTCTGAGCTGATTTATTTTATCATACCCAATAGTTCTCATTGTCATGACTTTAGTCAGTTCGGAAATATTATTTCTGCTTGTTCCTAAAACTGCCACACCTGATCCGGCAAAAGTGATTTTGGACGTTGATCCGAAAATATAAACCATATCTTCATTATTGTTTTCTTTAATTCGTCCATAATATTAAGAAGCTTTTTCGGAGAATCAACAAGATGATGAATACAATAAGCATTGTCCCAGAAAATTCTGAAATCTGATGCCTTCGGCTTGAGAGCTGCAAAGCGTTTTACAGTTTCATCACTGTACACATATCCTGTGGGATTGGAGTATTGCGGAACACACCATACGCCTTTTATTGCGTCATCTTCAGAAACTAATTTTTCAATTAAATCCATATCGGACCTGTTTCAAAAGTCGGAATATTGATCATTTCAATACCAAATGTTTCGCAAATTGAAAAATGTCTGTCGTATCCAGGAACAGGACACAAAAATTTGACTTTTTCTTGTTTATGCCATGGTGTGTTCCCGCATACTCCTTTGAGAAACGATGTAGAGATTATGTCGTACATTATATTAAGGCTTGCATTTCCGCAGACAATTACCTCGTCTTCAGAAATTCCGAGCATTTTTGAAAAAATCGTTTTTGCTTCCGGTATACCGTCAAGAAGACCGTAATTTCTATAGTCATCACCGTTTAAAACCGATAAGACTGCTTTGGCTGTTAATAGTATCAAGCATATCCATGCTTAGTTCAAGCTGTTCCGGTGACGGCTTACCCCTTGCCATATTTAGGTTAAGTTTCATTGCCTTAAATTTTTATATTCTTCATCCCACTGATTTTCATGGCGTCAAGCTTGCTTTTTCCATATCTTTAAATCCCATGTAAATCTACTCCTTATTTACCCTCGCACAATTTTTGTACGGTATTAACTGAAATATTTTAAATGTTTACGCTTATTATAGCATAAAATTTATAATTTTGCAATACGTCACAAAAAAATGAAAAGGAAATAAAAGAAAGATCATAAAAATTTTAATATTCACTTGACAAATGCAAATAAATATTATATAATAAAGTACTTTCAAAAGAACGGAGGTATTCACTTGAAAACAGAAAACTTTAAAACTATTTCAGAAAACAGAAAAGCAAGGCATGAATATTTCGTACTTGAAAGCATGTAAACCGGAATTGAATTAATGGGAACTGAGGTAAAATCTCTGAGATTGGGACAGGTTAATCTGAAAGACAGTTGGTGTTCAATTGATAATGGCGAGCTTTTTTATTAAAGGAATGCATATATCTCCTTATGAAAAAGGGAACATTTTTAACCGTGATCCTATGAGAGTCAGAAAATTGCTTATGCACCGCAAAGAGATTAACCGTCTTTTCGGTAAGATCAAACAGGACGGACTTACTTTGATTCCGCTTTCACTTTATTTTAAAGGCTCAATCGTTAAAGTTCAGCTTGGATTATGCAAGGGTAAAAGCTTTATGACAAGCGTGAAGATGCCGCAAGGAAAGATGCTAAGCGTCAGATTGAAAGGGCTGTAAAAATAATTATTAATGGGGGCGTAAAGGTTTCGACGGGGGATTTTGAACTGCAATAAGCGAGTAGAGACGGTGTTCACTCTTTAAATTGCACCACGTTTAAATATAAACGCTAGAAATAATATTACTGTAAGCACAAGAAACTTACAGGTAGCAGCCTAAGTCTGCTACTGTCCTCCTTTGAGTACCACGGCAAAAAGCTTGGGCATCGATTAGTGGTGAACGTTCTTCCGTATTGTTCCGGACGGTATGAATGTATCAGGAACTACTGATACTGACAGCCTGTTTATCGGCGGTCAGTTTAAGGAATTTTAAAAGGTAAACTACACTCGTAGAAAGTTGTACGGATAGATTTTCGGACACGAGTTCGACTCTCGTCGCCTCCACCATACCTGCACCCTTATTTTGATACAAAATAAGGGTGCATTTTCAAAAAAGCCTGAAAACTTCGTTGTTTTCAGGCTTTTATCGTTTTCTTATGTAAGATTTTCGGTGAAAAATACGCTTTGATTTCACACTTTGGGGCGTTTTGAGAAAAGTAATCGTTTTCTTGTGGGCAAAAATGCACCCTCCCAAAGTAAAAATGCACCCTTTTTCAGTTATCGTTTTCCAGTATGCACCCACCTATCGTTTTCTTGTGAAAAGCAAAAAAGCACCCACTACAGCTTAATGCCATAGTGGGTTTCTTGCTTTATGCTTCAATCTCCGTTCCGTCAACAAATTGGAAAACCATTCTGCCATCATGGAATACGGTTACTTTCTCGATGGTCGTTCGCCAGATACCGTCATCAAAATAGTCGATGGGTTCGTTGGTTTTCTCAAGAGTTCTCAGAAATGATGCCATTGATTCAATTCTACTCTGGTGCTCAATACGTTTCTGCTGCATTTTTGGAGCAATCCTTTCTTTCTCTCGTATTGTCCTGTCAGCTCATCGTAGCGAAGGTTGTAAGAATCCTGATTTTGTACGGATTCCGCATTTTTCTGAATATGCTCACGAATCAGAATGCCAATGTCGTTCAATTCCATGGTCAGCATTTCTATTTTAGTATCCAGAGCAGAAGTATCGGACAAATCCTCCAACAGCATCCTGCAAGTTTCCAGCACCATTTCTCTGTTCTGAAAAAATGCAGCAAAGGCGGAGATAAACCGTATTTTAATTTCATCCTCATAAAGATGCGGCGTGGAACAGAAATGCTCTCCTTGAATTTGTTGTTGCATTGCCAAATTACACGGCGGTATTTACTGGTTGAGTGCCAGACCTTGAACCGAAAAAGTGTCCGCAGTCGCCGCAGACCAGTTTTGCAGAAAAACATCGTACTGCCGCTGTATTTTTCTGCCAAGTTTCTTCGTCTTGTAAATTCAGCCTGCACTTCTTCAAAATCTTCCGGAGAAATTATTGGTTCGTGAGATTCCTCTATGTAATACTGCGGAACTTCTCCTTCATTGATTTTGGTCTTTTGGTTAAGAAATCCGTTGTAAATTTCTTTTGCAGAAGTGCACTGCCCTTGTATTTTTCATTTGTCAGAATGCTTTCAATGGTGGACTGCCGCCAGTTTTCCTTGCCTGCCGGAGTTGGAATATGGCGTTCTGTCAAAATTTTTGCAATGGCGTAAGATGTCTGACCGTTCATGTAGCTTCTGTAGATAAAGCGGACAATTTCAGCTTCTTCCGGTACAATTTCCGGCAAGCCGTCCTCTCCCTTTTGTAGCCAAGAAATGGCTGTATGGCAGACAGACTTTACCGTCTGCAAAGCGTTTTCTGTCCCCATGTAACGTTTTCGGAAATGGAGCGTGATTCTTCCTGTGCAAGGCTTGACATTATCGTAATGAGCAATTCCCTTAGAGTCCAGCGTATAAATACCTTCTTTTCAAAGTAAACCTCAATTCCTTTTTCTTTCAGTTTACGTACAGTAGTAAGAGAATCCACGGTATTTCGTGCAAAACGGCTCACACTCTTTGTTATGATAAGGTCGATTTTTCCGGCAAGTGCATCTTCCACCATTTGATTGAAACCCTCACGATGCCGTGTGTTTGTCGCACTTATGCCTGCGTCTGTATAGACCTTGACAAACTCCCAGTCATCACGACTTTGAATGTAATTTGTGTAATAATCAACCTGTGCCTCGTAGGAAGTAATCTGTTCCTCATAATCCGTTGAAACACGGGCGTAACCTGCTACTTTTTCGTTTTGTTCTCGTATCCATTGCCGTTCGTGTCTGCGGATTAATGGTCTGCGGAATCATTGTGATTTTTTCGTGCCATTGTAAACTCCTTTCCTTTGCTTTTTGTTTCATTTCTTCCGTCCAGCTTTCAGAACGTGACGGATTTTCCCAATGTTTTCTGAACCTGTTTACCATTATAAAAGATAAAAATCAGTTCGTTTGGTTCGGGAACAATAATTTTGCCGAATATATTTCAGAACTGCGTCGTCGTCATACTTCTCCAACCTTAAAACCTCGCAAAGAACGGATTGCAGAATGTTTTCAGGTATCTGCTTGCAGCAGGACAGTATTTTTTCCACGCCTTACAAATGTGGCACAAATCCATGCAGAACCTTTGCTTGAATACTTTTCGCTGATAATTTTTTCCGCAGCATCCGCACTGTATCATTCCTGATAATGGATAGCGGTTTTTTGAACCTGTATGAGAAAATTTTTGACTGTCTTTTGTGCAATCAACTCCCGCACCTTTTGGAATGTATCGCGGTCAATAATCGCTTCATGTGCATCCTCTACCAGATATTTGGGAAGTTCACCGTTGTTTTGCATTTTTCTCTTTTTCTATATGATTATTGCGGAAATATTTCTGTAAAAGCATATCGCCGACATATTTTTCATTGGACAGCAATTCCTTAATTCTTGAGATGTCCAGAGATTCCTTGTGCTGTTCTGATACCCATTTCGTTCAGTTTTGCAATTTTCAGACTGCCCATTCCGGAAAGATAGTCCGAAAAATCATCTTTAACGATTTCTGCTTCCGTGGTTCAATTTCCAGAATACCGTCAGCATTTCTCCGATACCCGAAAATTGTAATGCTCCTGATTTTGCCTTCTTTAAAGTCTTTTCGGATTTGCCACTTGCGATTTTCGCTTGCTGAACGGCTTTCTTCCTGTGCATAGCTTTGCAAGAATCGTCAGCATCAGTTCGCCGTCTGCTGAAAGACTGTGAATATTCTGCTCTTTCAAAATAAAACATCCACACCTCAAATCTTCAATTCACGTATAGTTTCAAGTAATGTGACGGTATTTCGTGCAAATCTGCTGATGGATTTCGTAAGAATCAAGTCCATGCTGCCAGCACGGCATTTTTCAAGAAGTTTCTGAAACTGTTCTCTGTTGTCTTTTCGTACCTGTTGCTGCTCATCTGCATACACACCGCAATATTTCCATCCGGTGTGTTTCTGAATTTTTTCACTGTAATAGCTTACCTGTGCGGAAAGAGAATGCAGCATGGCATCTTTGCCGCTGGACACTCTGGCATAAGCGGCAACGTTCAGCAGTTTTGGCATTTTAGGCAGAAATTGACCTTTTATGGTGTGCCATATAGTATCCCTCCTCAGTGTTACATATTAAATCAGAAGCGACCTAAAGTCAAGCAGTTTCACGATATATACTGCACAAAGATATATCGAATTTTTCGGCAATTTTTAACTCGCATTTACGAAATTCATGTTCCGAAATAATGCCGTCTTTCCGCCACTTTTTCAGAACAGCAAGTGTGACCTTATAGGTGCTGATTTTTTGTAATTTTTCACTGTTCATCCGCAATACCTCCGTGATAGCAGAGAAGTGAGCAGTATTTACGCTGTTTGCTTTCATAGGCATAGAATTTCTTTCCACATCCTGCACAGACGACTTCTTTCATTGCGGAGGTTCTTCCCTGCATTCTTTCTCCAATATTTCTGTCGACAGTGGTCGGAGCAGAATTTTTTTTCTTTCTATGCGGTGTCTGTGTAATGGTAATGCCACACATCAGGCAAGAGTTATCACTTTTTTTCTTGCGTTTCAGATAGGACTTAATAGTGTTAAGGATATATGCAAATGCTCTGCAATTTCTGCATTGCTTTTTCCGTTTTGCCGCAAAAAGCTCAACGGTTTTTTTCTTCTGTTGTCACAGCACCTCCTACCATACAGTCCGCTAAAAAGCTCCAGAAAATTAGCCCCTAAAGAAAAAATCCCTGAGCAGTTCCGAAAACTACTAGGGACATATTTGACATATTATTTCATCAGTTCATTCACACGCTTCTGCACGGCATTGTAATCATATCCGGCATTTGTAAGTCTTTTTGCGGTCAGTGCCATTACCCCATTTACCCTGAATGACTTCACGGGCAATTTCGTCAACGGACTTTTTGGTTGGATGAACAACATTGCCGTTTGCATCAAACACATAATATCCTGGTTTACATGCCTTTTTGCATTGTCCAAAGAAGAAAATGCACCAATCTGAGACTTTGCGTCACTCCAGCTTTTGCGAACTCTGTAGAGCAGCTTTGTTGTCGGATTTTTCGATACAGAAGTACCTGATTTCATGTAAGACTGCACCTTTGACTTGAAAGCGGACCAGTGCGGCAAAAATATACAGCGGACACATCTTGTACGGATTTCTTGCAGTATTGAGATAATCCACAGTACCCGATTTTCCGTCCCTGACATTGAGCCAGTGGGTGTGGGTAAAGAGGTGGTTAATATCAAGATTGTATTTCTTCAGCAAAGCTGCCGCCAATCTTGCACAATTGTCCTCAGACTTCTTATCTGTCACATTATACGCAGATGACATAATGCACTCGATCGCAATTGTTCTACGATTGCCATTGCCACTACCATCAGCGGCGTGCCAGCCGCTCAGGCTGTGGGGCAGATTCTGCCATGCACAGGTATTATCAACGTAATAATGCACCCTGACATCTTTCATATTGCCATTAACAGTTGCTCTTGTATACTGCTCCGCAGGTGTCGTTCCGCTTGCCACAGAAATCCAGTCGGTATTGTGAACTGTTACACCGATAACTTTGCCTTCCATTGAAACAGAGGGCATATCGATTCTGTTGGGATTATGTTTTGTGAGTAAATACTGTTGATTTTCACCCATTCAGAGTAGTTGATGTATCAGGTCTTAAAATAGCCATTTATTCGTCCTCCTTTTTCCTCTTCAGTTCTGCCTACTTTCTTTCGTTTGCAGAACATCAATTGCTTTTTGAATGCAGGTGGGAAAAGGAATTCCCATAAGTGTCGTATTCTCGATAATGGAGAGCAGTTCGTTCAGACAGAAGCTGATGCACACGGTATCACGGATATAATTTGTGCCAACGAGAATATCAATTCTGACACCAACCACCACCATGAGCAGAATGCAGAACTTCTTCGCAAGCCCAATCCAGCCTGCCTTACTGCTGAGAGAACCGCTGCTGCTGTGCTTGATTTGCCCATGACAGCTGTTACGACACCTGTCACAAAGTCAATGCCCATAAAACTACAAGTGTTGCCAATGCGGAATCCCAGCCGCCGAGCAGTGTGGTAATCACCCGCCCACCACGCCTGCAATCATACAGATTGTTTTTTCATAAACATCACCCTTTCATAAATTTGATAGATTTCACCATCGGATGGGAATTATCCGATGTGCCTTGAAAGGCAAGATAATATTCTCCATCCGACACATTTTCCAGTGACTGCATCACTGAAATGGACTTATCGGAATAAAGCCATTGAAATGACAATGAAACTGCATTGCCGTTTTGGATTTCTTCGTAAATGTGCCTTGCAAGTTCAGAGCCTGTCTTATCGGTTTTTCTCACCAGATAAAACTCGGCATTTTCCAACGCACCAACCACATAATTCAAAAAATCAAGTGCATGGCAGAAGTGATGAAAACAGGTGTCAGACACATCACAAATACCGTTCCTGCCCAACCAAAATCTGTTTGATTGAAGTGCAGTGCATAATCATTTTCGGCACAGCAGAAATGCGGATAACTCTCCGCAAAACCTGCAAGAGAACGATAGCCGTCATTGTAATAGGTGTAAATATTTTCGCCGTATTTCTCAAGGGCATCTGTACCGGATTCAAATAAAACGGTATCGCTGACAGAACTTGTCTGTTTGATGAGATTTTCCAGATATACGGCATTTTCCGTTATCTTTGCAGTTCCGCTTTGGTGGCATAGCCGGATAAATCCATATCATCTGCATCACTTCCATCTGCCCCTTTCAGCGATTCCAGCCACTCGGTTTCCGTTCCCGAAAACCGTGCTCCACGGCAATGATATATGCGGATTTACCGTCAGAGCCATTCACACCATCTTTCCCATCCACGCCATTTTCGCCGTCTTTCCCTTTGAGAGAAGCAAGCCACTCTGCAAGTGTCCCTGTAAAACCATTCTCCACAGCAAGTTCATATGCAGATAAGCCGTCTTTTCCATCCTTGCCGTCTGCGCCATCTTTCCCAAAGCTGCACTTCACCGATTTTCTGTAAAAGCTGCGTATACAAATCGGGGGTCGGAGGAACGGGCGATTCTGTATCATCTCCCACAAATCCGGATGAACGGATATGCAGTGTTACCGAAACTGTTGTCGCTCTTAATCCCTCTGTATTGTCAGCGTCATATCCGAATACGGATAGCTTTACCGCACCTGCATGAAGCTCCGCAGGCAGCAAACAGGACAGTCCGTCAGTGCAGAGCACACGGTTGTATGTTTCATCACATTGGGTAAACTGCACCACCTTGTGAAACTTCTTCCAGTCACCGTCAAATACAAATTTCAGTGTTACAAATGCAATCTGGTCGGAGGCAATCACTTCACGTTCCAGAATCTCAATTTTCTGTCCCTTTACAAGGAATTTCAGCATTATTCCTTCACCTCTTTCCATGTTTTTGTGTTTGCAACATATTCCATATATCCATCAAGGCACTGGATTTTTGAAAGCGGAGATTCAATATCAACTGCATGACTGTCCCAGTTTGTATTTTTCTTCACAGCGTTCCAGTCGGCAAGAGAACCTTCATAAGTAATCGTGTTCAAAGATTCACAGTAGTTGAAACATCCACCCACAATTTCCTTGACACTTTTTTGTAAGAGTAAGATTTTTCAGTTTTGTGCATCGTACAAACATTCTGTCACTAATGACTTTGCCGCCGTATCGCACCGTTTCAAGATACTGACACTCGCTGAATGCCATTGCACCTACGGTTACCACAGAGGACGGAACGGTTACAGACTTGATTGCCGTTCCGGCAAATGCGTTTACGCCAAGTTCCGTAACACGTTCCGAATCTTCAGTTCCGTCAAGCCGTTTAGACTCTGATGATAAATGTAACCGTCAATATGCGGCAGAAATGCAGCCTTTTGATTGTAGTAAGTGTTGTCGGAAGTGATACTGTTTTCAGATTGTCGCAATACTGAAAAGCCGTTCGCCAATGCCGGTCACACCCTCTGAAACAATGACTGTCTTGATATTGTTATTATCCAAAAATGGGGAAGGATTACTGTCAGAATTGTAGTCATAGGTTGCCCCAGTACCTTTGAGGAGCAGTCTGCCGTCTGAATAAAGCACAAAATCCACACTTTGACCGCATTTGCCGATAGAAACCACATCGCCTGTCATCTCATCAATTTTCAGCGTTAACTCGTTTATCTTTGTCGTTAACTGACTAACTGTTATGTTGTAATCTTTTATCTGCGTCTGAATTTCAGAAAGCTGTGAAAGCATATCCGTGACCTTGCATTTGCCTAAAATACAGCGGACATATCCGCAGTAGTTTGAATTTTCACGATAATCTGTAATGCTGAGTTCTGATGTGCCTGCATCAAGTCTGATAATGCAAAGGGTGAGATATTTCTTGTAATCTGTGTTCTGAAATCTCGGTATTGCAGGATTGGAGGCAGGTGTTCCTGCGAGAATTTCAAAGCTGACATTGCGGACGTTTTCAGAAGTGTTGCAACAGATACCGATCGCCATATATCTCGGCAGGGATTCGTCCACATAGCGAGATAAGTCATAGGTATATGCCGTATCCGAAATGAAGTAATGCCCCTGAATCCAAGCCTTTCCGCTGCCGATCGTCAACTTTAACTTGTTTACAGACTGCTTGAAACACTGTCCGAAGTTATCCTGAATCCCGTCACAGATGATACTGCCGAGATAATCGTTGAAATTTTCCGCAGTATACGTTCTGTCAAGATTTTTAGAATTGAAAATCCGAATGAAAATGCCATAAATCAATCCTCCTTAAATGTTGGTGTGAGATTTCTGCCGTTGCGGTCAAAGCTCAATCATTCCGACAAGCTGTATTTTATTCTGTCTGATTCCAAATCTGTGGTGTTCAACTGTAACAAAATCCCCAACAAAATAGTCCACACCGTATTGAAACTGTGTGGACTGCACTGCAATCTGTGATTCTGATTTTGTCTTTGTGGAACAAGATTCTGCTTGCCTTTCTCTTTCAGAAGTTCCGAATATTCAGCATCAGGGAGCGGTCTTGTTTCATTGTCAACCTGTTCTTCATCTGAAATGTCCTTTGCATCAACATACACCCTCATAGCGGTCGAGAGAAGAAGGTCTTGAACCCTCAAAATATGTAGTTCTCTTTACGTTTTTCACCTTCGCCTTTTCCCAGAACATAGGCATAATTCTTTTAACAGAAGTATCCGTAAAATAGGTGAAAGACAGAAGATTATTGTATCTGTCAGAAAAATAATGTGCGGATTGATTTCCTGTAATATACTTCTGTCAGTACCCCTGCGAAAGTTCAAAATCATTTCATATTGCTCATTATTGGTTTTACTCAGACGTATATTTGCAGTTCCGCCGATTTTTTCTGCAAATGGTGTACACCCATTCCATCAGATTATCATAGCTTACCTGCAATTTGGTTTCAGCATCCCAACAAGAGCCTGACGAACAGCCGACAACAAGTCCCGGAATTTTTCTGATACCAGCTGTACAAGCGTTATACTGTACCACATTCATTATAATCTGAGAATATGAAACAAGTTTTTGTAAAGTTAAACGTTGGGTAAATAATACGCCTTTCCAAAAGGCACATTAAAATCTGCCTTTGATAATGAGATAATCTCCATCTTCGGCATCGGTTTCAAGTTCCACAGATTCAATCAGTCCGAAATGTTCCTTGTCGTCATCACGTCCCACGATTCTCCCTGTCTGAAAAATCTCAATATTTCGGGAGATGCAGCAATATACACCTCAAACTCACCGCACTTGTAATACTCAATATCCCACAAAAGAAGAAAAGCTGTCGCAGACAGCCTCAAGAGAAATATTCAGTTTATCATTTAAGACAGTCATATTGTAAATTTCAATCTGCATTTTCACACTCCTAAGTACGCATTGCGATGTATCAGGCAGACTTTGAGGTTATTTAAACCATCTGACGCACGAACATAGAATTTATTTTCACCTGCTTTCAGATTCAGCCATGTTGAGCCTGGAAACAAGCCGATTGATGATATTTGTCACAACGCCTTCACGCTCCAGAAGAACAGTTTTGTTGCCCGTTTTTGTAGTTATGGTGATAACATCTCCTTTTTGAATATCGCCTGCAATCTGCATATATTCGTCCGTCAGAGCGTTGTAAATGGTCGGATTTTTCGCAGGTCCTCCGCTGATTTCAAGGGTGAATCCGACCTCATCACCGCTGTTATTGATAGTCATCATATCCTGCGTATTGTAGATACCAATCGGGAATGGTTCGTCATTGTCAGGGCAGACAAAATGAAATGCACCTCTGACACGGGAATATTCCGCAATCTGCGTTTCAGTGGAGTACCAATAAATATCAGGGCAGAGAATGGAAATCTGTCCGCTGGTCAGCTTTTTCAAAATTCTCCATTTCACAGGTTTCCACGATACCCTCAGCGTAAACGGAGATATTTTTGTGAGTAGTATATCTTGATATATCGGGACGGCTTGACCACACGATATAGTTCATGTCTGCGAAGTTCCACATCAAAGCCACGCATCTCAAAAGGAATGACCACGTTCGCTTTTTTTCAATGAAGGCGTTGTTCGAATGAGCCATTCATTCTGCATAGCTTGAAGTGCTGACCGTTCCGGTGGGTGGGTTCCAGTCCTTTGATTTTGGAGAACATATATCGGTTTGCTGTTTTGGACAAGTCAATTTGCTGACCTGTTTCGTTTTCAAGAATTAAAGTGTAGAACACAAAGTTTCACCTGCTTTTCATTGACTTTATAGTGCTTGTGGTATACTATTAATAAATTTAAATGTGGAGCATTTGCCTTATAAATCGGAGTTTACAGGAGTATTGAAATGAGCATAAAATTAGCACAAGAATTTGATTTTGATATTGTCAAGAAAATAACCCACAAAAACAATCAAAGAAATCTATCCGCATTATTATCCAAATGGTGCAGTAGTATTTTTTCTTAATCATCATAATGATGAAAATATAATGAATGATATTTCAAATCATAATGTTTTTTTTATGCTATAATTCAGAGCAAAAATGCAGTAGGTACAGTTACTATTAAGAAAAAAACGAAATTTGCCGTTTGTTTGTACTGCCCCAATATCAAGGCAATGGGTATGGAAGAGAATTAGCAGACTATGCAGAAACTACGATTGCAAAACATTATGATGAAATAATACTTGATGCTTCTTTTCTGCAAAATCAATTTATCTTAAAAGAGGATATCAAGAGATTGGATATCACTCAATAAAAACTGATAATAATGATTATCTGTGCTATGATGTTATGAAGAAGCAGATATAAATTCCAGTTTGCAGGATAAAAAATTGACCAAAAATCGCCCTTTTTACATTTCCACTGCATTTCGTCTGCCTGTAAATCTCCAGCCGTGACGGTAATTTCGACTATTGTTGTTCTGATTTACTGTACGGCTGTTTTTGCAATTTGCAAGATATAAAAGATTAAAATGTAGAACAAAGTTTCACCTGCCTTTCATTGACTTTGCATATGTGAGTATGGTATAATATACGAAAATGATTGTGGGGCATCAGCCTTACGAATTGAAATTTATAGAAGAATGGAGATTCACCATGGGATTATTTGATAAGTTCAAGAATGAGAAGAAAGAAAACAAAATAATAAATGCTTCTGGGTGGGATGCAATTGATGAGGAAGCAAAAAGAATATATCCAGGTCAGGATAATCCAAAAACATTATGAACCTTTGATTAAATGGTGTTTTTTGGGGATCAGATCCACTTGATGGGATTAGTGTATATGATGGTGGGGATTATTGGCATTTTGTAACTTATGGATTATCAGAACTTTATGACAAAGAAAGTGATGATAAAGAGTGGAGCGGTTACGGAATGGAATTCACATTTAAAATAAAGAAAGATAGTTATGCAGATGAGGAATATGAAATTAAATGTATATGCGGATTATTACAACAAATAGCACGTCTTACCTTTTGAAAGCGGAGAAATATTTAATCCGTTTGAATATTTATATACAGGACAAACGGCGGGGATCGATTCAAGGCAGGTCTCAAATATAACAGGGTTTATAACAGTACCAGATACAAAATTTCAGACATTAAATACAAAAAAATGGACGAGTTGCTTTTGTAGAATTTATTGGAGCTACAAATAACGAATTATTAGCACTTAAAAAATAAAGAATTAGATGTAAAAAACTTTATATAGTAAAATAGGCAGCGATGTTACGGACTATAATAGAAAATCTGTTGTATAAATTGCAATTGTAGAGTAAAAGGAGCAATCAAAATCGCCCTTTTAAATTTTCACCGCATTCTTCGTCTGCCGATAAATCTCCAGCCGTGACAGTGATTTCGGACTATTATTGGTCTGATTCACTGTGCGGCTGTTGTCGTTATTATAGTAATTATTGACAACAGAACTTTCAGAACTGCCATTCATAATCGCACCTGTCATTCCGTCAAGATTGTAGTTGAGATCAGAATTGAGCGTTACTCTCATTGTATCCGCAACACCTGAAACCGCCTTTGCTACAACCTTTTGCTTTTATTAATACCGTCCGCCAAGCCATTCATGAAGTCAGGCATCCAGCTTTCAAAGTCTGTCAGCGGACCTACATCAGGAACGGAAAAGTGCAGATAACTGCGGATCGTATCAGCGATATTTGATACACTGTCAGCAAGACTGCCGATCATACTTCTCAAGCCATCAATGATGTTGGAAACAATATCTCGTCCCCAGTTCCAGGCATCAGATGCAAGACCTTTGACATAATTGACAGCATTATCAAAACCGCCCTTGATCGTGGTGTAAATACCGCTGATAATAGAACCAATTGAAGATTTCACGTTATTCCAGATGCTTGTTACAGTTGAATGAATCGTATTCATCACCGATGAAATTGTGGAAGAAATGCTGTTCCATACGGAAGATACTGTGCTTCGGATAGCATTTACCACACTTGAAACATCACTGCTGATTGCATTCCATACACCTGAAATGACAGAGCTTATGGTGTTCATTATGCTTGAAATGAAACTTGAAATTGCGTTCCAGACCGATGTAACAACGCTTGAAATAGTGCTTAATGTCGTCGAAATTGCTGTATAAATAGCATTCCATATTGTTTCAAAAACATTTTAATCCCCTCAAGCAGAGGGGTAAGAAATGCAACAATCGCATTCCATATGGTTTGTATCTTTTCCGAAATCCAATCCATCACATTGCTGATAATGATATGAATTGCCTGGAAAATGGTTTCAAACAGAGATTTTAAATGCCTCTAAAAGAGGCGAAATAAAGCTGTAAATCGCATTCCAGATGCTTGAAATCGTGTCGTAAATAGTGGTGCAGACAGTTGAAATAACCGTCCATATTGCATTGAAAATGTTGGCAAAAAGTCGTGAATACTGGTCAGAATTCCTGCGAAGAAGTCATATACAGAAGTAAAAATCGTAACTGCTGTGGTATAGATCGCAGTTGCTATCGTTGTAAAAACGTGAGATTGCATTCCAGATATTTGTGAAAAGTCAGCAACAGCCTGAAAAGCGGAACAAATGCTGTCCCAGATTCCAACGAAGAAATCTTTTATACTTGTCCAGACTTCATCCCATGATGTTCCGAACCAACCGAGAAATACATCTGCCACACCTGTCAGTGTGTTCAGAATATTGCTGAACTGGTTGACTACAAAGTCCCAGATACCTGTAAAAATGCCTTTGATACCGTTCCAGCACTGTTCCCAGTTTCCCGAAAATAAGCCGATAAATACATCAAGCACGCTCAGAATAGTATCCGTCACAAAGGTGAAAATATCCGAAATATGCTGAAATACACCCTCAAATACAGGGGCAAGCACACTGCAAAACCGTTCCACAGAGATTTCAGCATATCGCCGAAACTCTGAAAGTTAAAGCCCAATGCATTCACTCTGTCAACGATTCCGAATGTCAGACGTTCAAAGGTAGACTTTATCTGTTCCCAGATGGAAAAAATGCTGTTTTTGAAGTCCTCATTGGTGTTCCACAAATGCACAAAGGCAGCAACCAGCGTTGCAATAATCGCAACGACAGCCACCACAGGAGCAGAAATACCACCAATTGCAGCACCAAGCGTTGAAAATGCAGTCTTAGCCCCTGCAATCATTGTCGGAATTTTTTGAAATGAATGTCATCATGCTTCCGATAGAAGAAATCGTCTTACCCACAACAATCAAAAAGCGGTCCCAAAGCCGCAGCCATCAATCCAATTTTGATAATGGTCTGTTTTGTTGCAGGGTCAAGGGCATTCAGCTTGTCCACAAAATCCCTGTGTATTTTGGTGATGATGTCACGAATAACAGGCATCAGAATTTCTCCGAAAGAAATAGCCAGTTCCTCAAGCTGTGACTTCAGAATGGTAAGCTGTCCTGCGAGATTGTCCTGCATAAGCTTCCGCCATTTGTAGAGAAGTACCATCACAGTTTGCAATGGCACCCGACAATTTATCAATATCCGCAGGTGCGGCATTCATCAGAGCAAGAAATCCCTGACATAGCATTTTGCCCACAAGAGTTTCTGCGGCACTCGCTTTTTCGGATTCGGACATCTGATCAAATGCAACCCTACAGTCTGCTAAAATATCGGATAAACTTCGCATTGAACCGTCTGAATTGGTGGTTGCGATTTCCATTTCTCCAAAGGATTCGAACAGAATTTGACTTCTCCCGAAAGTGCAGTCATAATGGAACGCATGGAAGTGCCGGACTGTGTAGACTTGATACCGGCGTTTGCCATTAAGCCAAGTGCTTCAGCGGTATCTTCGCAAGAAAAACCTAAAGCACCTGCAATCGGGAGCACAGTATTTGAACGACTCACCGAGCATAGATACATTTGTATTTGCATTGCTTGATGCTGCCGCTAAAACATCAGCAAATGACCGCTATCCTGTGCTGTCAGTCCAAATGCAGTGAGTGCATCTGTGACAATATCCGATGTTGTGGCAAGATCTTCGCCTGATGCTGCTGCAAGATTCATGATGCCGTCAATACCCGACAGCATATCATTTGTTTTCCAGCCTGCCATCGCCATATAGTTCATCGCTTCGGCAGCTTCACTTGCTGAAAATTTTGTTTTGCTGCCCATTTCACGGGCTTTATCACGCAAAGCCTGTAAATCATCACCCGTTGCACCGGAAACAGCGGCAACCTTTGACATTGCAGAATCAAAGTCGGAGGCGGTTTTCACAGCAACAGTTCCAAGAGCAGTTACACCTGCGGTAACAGGCAGAAGTTTTTCACCTGCACCTGAAATTTTATCGCCCACATTCTGCAAAACCCTGTCCAGCCTCACCGATTTTAGCAAGTTCAGAATTTGCATTTTTGGCTTCTGATTCCAAACGTTTCAGTTCATTTTCTGTTTCGACAATTTCACGCTGTAAGGCATCATACTGCTGTTGTGTGATGTCACCATTTGCAAGAGCAGTATTTGCCTGTTCTGCGGCAGTTTTCAGCGTTGCAAGTTTATCTTTTGTGGCAGAAATGCTGTCAGCAAGAAGTTTCTGCTTCTGTGAAAGCAGCTCTGTGTTCTTTGGGTCAAGCTTTCAGGAGTTTCTCTACGTCTTTCAGCTGTGATTGGGTGTTTTAATGTTCTTGTTTACACCCTCTAAAGCTTTGGACAGCTTGGTCGTATCACCGCCGATCTCAACGGTGATACCCTTGATTCTGTTTGCCACTGTGGTTTCACCTCGATTCAAATAAAATAATCAGTTTTTTTATCAGCAAATCTATTGACATTTCTGCAAAATGACGTATACTATAAGTGGAGGTGTAGCGTATGAACATTATTGCAGCAATTCAAAATACCATTTCTATTTCGCAGTTCAATCGTGGACTTGCAGGAAAAATTTTTCAGGATGTCAAAAACAGCGGTGCAAAAGTTGTTATGAAGAACAATGCACCGGAATGTGTACTTCTTTCTCCGGATGAATATGTCAGCCTGATGGATGAAGTGAATGATGCCCGCTTACTCACTCTGGCTGTAAAACGAATGGAAAAATTCAATCCGGAAGAAACAATTCCGGAAGAACAAGTTATGAAAAGAACTCGGAATCACAGACGATGATTTAACCGACTTTGATGAGGTAGAATTTGAATGAATTGGGAAGTAGAATATCTGCCGGAAGCCGAAAGTGATTTAAAATCGCTTGACGGAAGTCAAAAGAATACTGGTCTTAAAGCAATCAAGAAAGTGAAACAAAATCCGCTTCCTGTTTATGAAGGCGGGTATGGAAAACCGCTTGGAAACAAAAACGGCAATGACCTAACTGGCTTTCTGAAAGTCAAACTGAAAAGTGCAGGTCTTAGAGTCGTATACAAAGTTGTCAAGCAAAATGATAAGATGCTGATTATTGTAATTGGTGCCAGAGCCGATGAAGAAGTATACGGCATTGCTCAAAAAAAGAATACAGGAAATGACTTGTAATCAAAAACATATCCATATCACTTTGAGAAGCAAGTTCATTCCACCCTGAATATTCATCATTTTCCGTTCCGTGAACATATCATTGATCAGTCAATAGTAAAGCATATCCAGCTCGGTCATAGAAAGACCGAGCTGTTTGCATCTCAGAAGAAAAACCGGAGTTGTCATCGGGCGGTCAGTTTGGCGATGTTTTTTTAGATTCTACCTGCGTTGCTGTGTTCAGTCCCCAGAGTTCGATAAGCTGAGGAAGAATCTCATAAATGCTGAATGTGTTAAACTGTTCCCAGGAAATCATCAGGGTTATCAGGAACATTGGAATCAGCGTGTTTTGCCATGATGTAGAGCGATATTTTCAAAAACTTCAAGGCTTTCAATGCCTATTTCCTTTTATTTTCATCACCCTCAGTGACTTCAGTTTTTCAGTGCAGCAAAGTCCTTATAAATATCTCTGCGGAATTTCAGACGATACAAACGTGGCACAGCAGCACTTGCCTTAAAAGACACTTCAATCCCATCAATTGTAATATTTTTCTGAATAGCCATAGCAATACCTCCTTATGATGATTTTGTAGAAGATTTGACTGTTGTATCAGGGTTATACGGCATCTTGAACCAGTTATTATATACTGCATCAGTGGTGCTTTCAGTAGTTTTGGACTTCACAAGACCTGTCGGCAAAGGAGTAGCTTTCAGTGACAGTTTTTCAGTCTTGACTTCTGTGCTTTCTTCGGTGGTTGCAGATTCCGTTGCAGGACGTGACGCACTGCAACAATACATTACATGACGGATGTGGTGCTTGTCACCCAGAAATTCAAACATCAATGCAAACTGTTGCAAGTTCCGTATCATTCTTTTCCACCAGAACACCATTGTTATCAAGGATTTCTCCCTAAGATTTCAGTTGCAAATTCAGGTTGTTATAAGGGCGATTTCAAGGTCACCTGTATATCCTGCATTGTTGTTGATGACATAATAAACACCATTGTCCGCAAAGAAATTCTCTGCTTCGCCGTTTGCGTCAATAGAAAGCGATACGGCACCGGGCAGATGCTTTGACGGACCATATGCCGGGACAGTTTTGTTGCCGTCTGGATCTTCACCCCACTCATTGATTTTTTGCCCAGTAGACGTTCTGCAAACCGAATTTAACCTTGTTTTTCTTGTTCGCCATAAAATCAAACCTCCATTTCATAAAGCACTTCATAGAGCCTTTCAGACTCTATCCATGCTTCTGTCTTGTTGTAAAAAAATGTGATGTTGCCTTAAAATTTCCTCGATGTGTTTTTCTACTTCCGGTGATTTCTTATCCGTGTACAGTTCAATGTCCAGCTGTTTGAAGCTGTAATACATCGTATTATCCGCACCGAATGCATGCTCACCGGGAGAGAGAAACAGCAAAAAGGGGCGGCTGTGGAGATTCTCCCTCGGCAAAATGGTGATATGCGAAAGGCAGCCCCGTTTCCTGCATCATTTCATGGATTTCTTCATAGGTCATGACAACGCCTCCTTTTATGAGGTTCTCAAGCATTTCCGCACCCTTTTTCTTCTGCAGGAGCAATATGCGGTTTTTCCTGCAACACGCCCACCGCCACGCTTGGCGTGACCATGCTCAATAAATGAGCCAGCTGATAGCGGTTCTTGGAATATACCGTCATTTGCAGAGAATGGCTGTTCTCGCTGACTTTTTGGCTGTCCAGCTTTTTCGTAAGCACCAGTGTTTTCGGAGCATTTGAAGATATCTCTTTTCTAACTTCGGTTGCAGTTTTTCGGACTGCTTTTTCACCTCTGTATCGGCAAGGTCAGCATATTCCTGTAAGCCTTTCATGATCTCACTTGTCATGTCATCAATAGATGTCACTGGGAGTACCTGCCTTTCGGACTTCTCCCTCAATTGTGAGATAGTCCATTTTTTCATAGTCGGGTTTTACACTGACAATATCAAATGTCTGTCCACGGAACAGAATCCTGATGTGTTGTGGCGTTCAAAGACAGCAGATAGAACTCTGCCGGACAAGGAATGACACGGACTGTATTTCTCTGGTGACTCCCGTATTCACTTGTTCGGCAGAGCTTTTCACGCCGACTTTTGCCCAGCAGGAGAAAACCTCGTCCCACTTGGAAGTATGGTTTCCGATTTCGTCCACAACTGTTCGGTTCTCCAGAATGGTGATACGCTGATTCAGCTTTCCGATTTCCATTACATCACACCTTCTCGCTGTGCAAAACAGAATTGAACGAAGATTTAAGGTCAGCTTTTTTGTACTCAGGATTACTCCTGTTTTCAGAAAGATAACCAAGTGCGAAAAGCATCGCTGTCCGCACAGTATCTTCATTTTCAGCAAATGCTGATTCGTCCATTCTGCCAACGTCCATTACCAGATTTTTTGCTGTAGAAAGCAGATTCTGAATCAGACTATCGTCTTCCCTCATAATCCACTCTCAGATAGTTTTTGCGCCTCTTTCAGCGTAATCATAGCATCACGCTTTCTTAATGGTGAGTGTCTTGATTGCTTCCGGAAGAATCAACTTGCCGTCCAAAACGCTGACTTGCAAGGAAACCAACTTGACCTGTCATAGCAAAGAGTTCATTCAATCTCTTGAAAGAGCGTCCCTGTCTATCGGCACCCAGTAATAACTAAAGTCACCGAATGCCATGCACTTATTGCCAGCCTTGATTTCCGGCACATAGCTGGATGTCTTGTAAGGACGATTGAGAATGGTATCTGGTACACCAGCCTGCACAGACGGATTCCAGATGTAGTTACCTGTGTTGTCCTTCAGCTTGCGAAGTGCCTTCACAGTGGAATCATTGAGCACCCACACTGCCTTTTGCGGCAGCGGACTTGAGGGAGTAGAAAAGTTCCATGACGTCATCAAATGTAATGCTTGCACCTGTGGTGGAAGTGCCGTCTTCCGGCAATCGCCCGTTGCATTGAAAATGCCGGTCGGTTTACCCTTGCCATCACCAACGAAGAAAGCCTCTTCTTTGCACCGATTCTTCTTGCAAACTCCTTTGCAATGTAGGACGGCAAGTCAAATACGCTGTCATTGAGAAAGTTCCTCAGAAATTTTGATTGCTGTTCCCAGTTTATATGCAGAAAGCGATGCCTGCCCGAACGTAT
>VOFG01003251.1_pt1 | contig 24273 bp, 28 predicted proteins | sample 5384171 | NCBI WGS metagenome assembly VOFG01 (sample SAMN12384726, study PRJNA508395) | human gut metagenome | isolation source: healthy gut F | host: Homo sapiens | reverse complement strand
CGTTGTCCTCAAACAGCGAGTTGCACCGGCAGGACCGTGACCGGACTCCTTGTTCACCGTGTAAGGCGTGGAGGGAGCCGCACCGCCCCAGATGGAGGAGCAGCCGGTCGCGTTGGAGATGTACATACGCTCGCCGAACAGCTGCGTGACAAGACGCGCATAGGAGGTCTCGGCACAGCCGGCGCAGGAGCCGGAGAATTCAAGCAGCGGCTGCTTGAACTGCGAGCCTTTGATGGTGGTGTTGATAAGCTCGGGCTTCTCGGAGACGTTGGCGACCGCATAGTCGAAGGCTGCCTGCTGATACAGACCCTTCTCCTGCGGCACCATGGTCGAGCCGACTTGGGAGCCGCCAGCTTGGCAGCAGCCTTGGCGGCAGTCTTGGCATCGTACTCGGATGCTCCTCCGTGACCTGCTTGGCGGCGTTGTCCAGTGCCTTCTGGTCACAGGGCACGCCTTGACGCACAGGGTGCAGCCCATGCAGTCCAGCGCGGAAACAGCCATGGTGTACTTGTAGGTCGTCTTGATGACCGGCTTGGCGGTAAAGCGCGTGTCGGCAGGCGCACCGGCAGCCTCCTTCTCGTCCATAGCGAACGGACGGATGGCGGCGTGCGGGCAGACGAACGCACAGGTGTTGCACTGATGCAGTTCTCGGGGAACCACTCCGGCACCATCACGGCGACGCCGCGCTTCTCGTAGGCGGCGGCACCCTGGACGAAGGTACCGTCCGGGTTGTGGGAGAACGCGGAAACAGGCAGCTTGTCGCCTGCCATGGATCCGATGGGCTCCAGCAGATTGTTGACGGCATCCACGAGATCGGCACGGGTACCGGTCGCAGGCGCCTTGGGGGCGTCATCGGCGCAGGTCTTCCATGCCTCGGGCACGTTGACCTTGACAAAGGCATCCGCGCCGGCATCAATGGCGGCATAGTTGAGATCCACCATTGCCTGTCCCTTCTTGATGTAGGACTTGTACGCCATCTTCTTCATGTACTCGACAGCCTCTGCCGCGGGCAGGATGTTGGCGAGCGCGAAGAAAGCGGACTGCAGGACGGTGTTCTTGACCTTGACATTGCCGATCTTCTTGGCGGCGATATCCGTCGCGTCGATGATGTAGAAGCTGATGTTGTTGTTGGCGATGTACTTCTTGACCTTGGAGGGCAGATGCGCATCCAGCTCCTCCGGCGTCCAGGCGCAGTCGAGCAGGAAGGTGCCGCCCGGCTTGACATCGGTCACCATGTCGTACTTGTGCAGGTACGCCTGGTTGTGGCAGGCGACGAAGTCCGCCTTGTTGATGTAGTAGGGGGACTTGATGGGCGCATCACCGAAGCGCAGGTGCGAGATGGTGATACCGCCTGTCTTCTTGGAGTCGTACTGGAAGTACGCCCTGGATGTACTTGTCGGTGTGGTCACCGATGATCTTGATGGAGTTCTTGTTGGCGCCGACGGTGCCGTCTCCGCCCAGACCCCAGAACTTGCAGGCGATGGTGCCGGCAGGTGCGGTATCGGGCGCGGGCTTCTCCTCCAGCGAGTGGTTGGTGACGTCATCCACAATGCCGATGGTGAACTGTGCCTTGGGCTCGTCCTTGGCGAGGTTCTCGTACACGGCGAAGATGGAAGCGGGGGCGTATCCTGGAACCGAGGCCAGTAGCGTCCGCCGACGACACGGATACCGGTCACGCCGGCGGTAGCCAGTGCGGTGACGACATCCGTACAGCGGCTCACCCAGCGAGCCGGGCTCCTTGGTGCGGTCCGAACCGCAATCTTCTTCACGGTTCCGGGATCGCCTCGATCAGCTTGGAAGCCACGAACGGGCGGTACAGGCGAACCTTGACAAGACCCACCTTCTCGCCGTGGGCGTTCATGTAGTCGATGACCTCCTCGGTCACGTCGCAGACAGAGCCCATTGCGATGATGATGCGATCCGCATCGGGTGCGCCGTAGTAGTTGAACAGCTTATAGTCGGTGCCCAGCTTGGCGTTGACCTTGTCCATGTACTCCTCGACGATGGCAGGCAGGGCGTCGTAGTAGCGGTTGCACGCCTCGCGGTGCTGGAAGAAGATATCGCCGTTCTCGTTGGAGCCGCGCAGGACGGGATGCTCGGGGTTGAGCGCGCGCGCTTGCGGAAGGCATCCACGGCGTCCATATCCAGCATTTCGGCGAGATCCGCGTAATCCCACACCTCGATCTTCTGGATCTCGTGGGACGTGCGGAAGCCGTCGAAGAAGTTGATGAACGGGACGCGGCCCTGATGGTAGCCAGATGTGCGACGGCGCCGAGGTCCATGACCTCCTGCGGGTTGGTTTCAGCCAGCATGGCGAAACCGGTCGGCGGCAGGCGTACACGTCGGAGTGATCTCCGAAGATGTTGAGTGCCTGCGTAGCCACGCAACGTGCGGACACATGGAACACGCAGGGGAGCAGCTCACCGGCGATCTTGTACATATTGGGGATCATCAGGAGCAGACCCTGCGACGCGGTGTAGGTGGTGGTCAGCGCGCCCGCACCCAGCGAGCCGTGGACGGTACCTGCCGCGCCCGCCTCGGACTCCATTTCCATCACCTTGACGGTGGAGCCGAAGATGTTCTTGAGTCCCTGTGCGGACCACTGGTCCACATAGTCAGCCATCGGGCTGGAGGGGTAATCGGGTAGATGCCTGCGACCTCTGTGAACGCGTAGCTCACTGTCGCGGCTGCCTGGTTACCGTCCATCGACACTTTTTTTCTGTTGATAACAGCCATTCGTGGTAAATCCTCCTCATTTTTTATGAAAGTGACACTTTCTGAAAAGATTTCGCAACCCTTATCATAGCACAAACCCGGCGAAAAAGTAAAGGGATTTCTGAAATTTTCATCTGTCAGAACAAAAAGTTACAGAAAAAGCGGAGATTATTTACTGTTTCGTTGCGGGGCGGAGCCCTTGCATCCCGGATGCTGGACGGGACGCGGCACTTGTTCGCCCTGCCCCGGGGAGAGGACCATCTCAAACGCCGAAGTTCCTCCTCCCCGGTCCCCTCTCTCTTGGCTGCCGACACTGTCCACCAGTGCCGCGTCCCAGCCGCCACGCCACCCGTGGGTACCGTTAACGCCCGCCGAGCTGGCAACGCCGGGGGCAAGCCCCCGCCGGGTACCCCAGCGGCAGGGCGAACAAGTGCCGCCCGGTTCAGCCCCGGGATGGGGAGGGGCGGAGCCCCTTGCATAAAATAACCTTTAGTCCCCCCCTCCCCGCCGGGGAAGGGGGGCGGGGGATAGGGGGGCAAAAAGAAAGCAAACGGCAGAGTAGGCAGGCGACAAGGAAGGCAAGCCCCCCCGCCGGGTACCCCAGCGGCAGGTCGAGCCAGTGCCGCCGGGGTTCCAAGCCCGCCGGGGGCGCACCCCCTGCTGGGTACCACAGCGATAGAAGCACGCCGCCCGCGGCGAAAAACTTCCCCACCACTTGACGCACAACATAAAAAATGATAGAATATACGCGCAGATACAGGCAAACCATAAACGCAAAAAAGGAAAATACTGGTAACAAATAAAGATGAATACAACGCAGATAGCGGTGATCGGCGCCGGTCACGCCGGCATCGAGGCGGCACTGGCGGCGGCAAGAATGGGCGTGGAAACAGTCCTGTGTACAATGTCGCTCGACGCAGTGGCAAATATGCCCTGTAACCCATCCATAGGAGGAACCGCAAAGGGACACCTCGTGTATGAGATAGACGCACTCGGCGGAGAAATGGGACGCGCCGCAGATCTCGTCACCTTGCAGAGCCGCACACTCAATACGGGAAAGGGCGCCGCCGTGCAGTCCAAACGCATCCAGGCGGACAGACTGCGCTACCATGCCCTCATGAAACATACCCTCGAAACACAGAAAAACCTGCGGCTTTTGCAGGCAGAGGTCGTGGACATATATGAAAAAACCGTTGACGGAAAAGCAAAAATCACGGGCTTCCGCACAAGACTCGGCGAGGAGTGGTCGTGCGGATGCATCATCCTCGCCACCGGAACCTACCTCTGCGGAAGGTGTTCGTCGGCGATGCATCCTACCCCTCCGGACCGGACGGGTTCCTGCCCGCAGAGGGACTGTCCGACGCGCTCCGCCGCATGGGCATCCGCCTGATGCGCTTCAAAACCGGCACGCCCGCACGCATCCGGCGGCAGTCCATCCGGCTGGATGAGCTGGAGGAACAGCCCGGCGAGCCGCACATCGTGCCCTACTCCGCCCGCACCGATCCCGATGCCTTCCGCGATCTTGACCAGATCCCCTGCCATATCGTCTATACCAACGCCGAAACCCACCGCATTATTCGGGAAAATATCCACCGATCCGCCATGTATTCCGGCAAAATCCACGGCACCGGACCCCGCTACTGCCCCTCTCCCATTGAGGATAAAATCGTCCGCTTTGCCGATAAGGAGCGCCACCAGCTGTTTGTCGAGCCGCTGGGACGTGACACCGAGGAAATGTACCTCCAGGGCTTCTCCACCTCCTCCCGACCGACGTCCAGCAGGACATGGTGCATTCCCTGCCCGGCTTTTCGGACGCCGAGATCATGCGCTACGCCTACGCCATCGAGTACGACTGCGCCGACCCCCTGCAGCTCTTCCCCTACCCTTTGCCTTCAAGCAGCATGACGGCTTGTACGGCGCCGGACAGTTCAACGGCACCTCCGGCTACGAGGAAAGCCGCGGCGCAGGGACTTGTGGCTGGCATCAACGCGGCGCTGTCGGTGCTCGGCAAACCGCCCTGATCCTCCCGCGCTCCGGCAGCTATGATCGGCACCCTGATTGATGACCTTGTCACGCGCGGCACCAATGAGCCGTACCGCATGATGACCAGCCGCTCGGAATTCCGCCTTCTGCGTCAGATAACGCCGACCTGCGCCTGACGCCGACCGGCTACGCCTGCGGCTTGATCCCGAGGAGCGCTACCGCGCCTTTCTCCGTAAGCGGGAGCAGGAGCAGTCCGAGAAAGCGCGCCTGAAGCCACCTTCCTCTCGCCCGAAAAGTCAATCCCTGCTGACTTCCTGCGGGCATGGATCCCGTTGCGTCCGGCGTCTCGCTCGCTGACCTTCTGCGTCGCCCCGGCGTGACCTACGCGGCTCTCGCCCCCCTTGACGCCGCCCGCCCTTCCCTTCCCCTTTGCGGTCTGCCATACCGTCGAAACGACGTCAAGTACGCCGGCTATATCCGCCGCGAACTTGCCGAAGTCGACCGCCAGAAAAAACTTGAAAGTAAATCCCCCCCCCGACCTCCCCCTACTCCTCCATCCGCGCCTCCGCCTTGAAGCCGCCCAAAAACTCGCCGCCCATAAACCCCTCACCGTCTGGCCAAGCCTCCCGCATCAGCGGCGTCAGCCCCGCCGACATCTCTGTCCTCCTTCTGTATCTCGGCTGCGATAGGGCGTTTGGGTGTTCCGGGGTGTTTCGGGGTGTTGGGGAGGAAAACTTTTGAAAGAAGTTTTCCTCCCGTGCCCCCCCTTCTTTTCAAGAACTTTTATACCGGAATCGGCATAAAACAGGAAAGAATGCCCCGCCGGACATCCCTTCCCTGCCCGCTGCCCCCATCGCCCCACCCCAAGCCTCCGCCGGATGCCTCCCGCCCTCCCGCCGCTCCTATCGTCTCCCCAAGCCCCGCTGGTACCTTGTGTTCCCTGCCCTTAACCAGCGCCGCGCAGGCTTATTACGCAGGGTGCCGGGGCGTCAGCCCCCGGCGAAATAAAGATAAAGTCTCCCCTTCCCGCTGGGAAGGGGCAGGGGGATAGGGGCAAAGAAGCACTGACACGGCAGAAAAAAGCCAGTGCCGCCCCGGCTCCGCCCCGGGGATGCAAGGGGCGAAGCCCCTTGCATAAAATAACCTAAAGTCTCCCCCCTTCCCCAAGGGGAAGGGGGGGGGATGGGGGCAGGAAGGTAAACGAACGGCAAGGTCGGTGGCAGGCGGCAAAGAAGGCAAGCCCCCCGCCGGGCACTTTGTTCCCTGCCCTTAACCAGCGCCGCGCAGGCTTATTACGCAGGGGTGCCGGGGGCGTCAGCCCCCGGCGAAATAAAGTATAAAGTCTCCCCCTCCCCAAGGGGGAAGGGGGTTGGGGGGATAGGGGCAAAATCTTTATGATACACCAAAAATAGACCCGGCGAGTAAAACACCCAAGCCCCCCTCCTTCCCTCCTCCCAAAAACCACCACACAACCCAAGGAGAACAAACCCATGAACCAAACACCCCTCTCCCCCGACACCTTCACCCCCCTCTTCCAGGCGGTTTTCCGCGCAAACCACCTCGAATCCTACACAAAACCTGCCATCGTGGACAAATTCCGCGCCCTGACAGACCGCCTGCTGGCTGTCAACGCAGTCATGAACCTGACCGCACTGAACACGCCGGAAAAAATCATCCCCCTGCACTACGCCGACTGCGCACTGATCGCCGACCGCATCCCGGCGGGCGCAACCGTCGCGGACGTCGGCTGCGGGGGCGGCTTCCCGACCTTCCCGCTGGCAATCCTGCGCCCCGACCTGCATATCACGGCAATCGACAGCACCGGGAAAAAGATAAAATATGTAGAGGAAACCGCGCAGCTGCTGGATCTTGCGAATATCCGCGCCGTGACCGCGCGGGCGGAGGAGCTTGGCAGGGACGCGGCGTGGCGGGAACAATTTGATCTTGTAACCAGCCGGGCGGTCGCGCGCCTGAGCCTGCTGGATGAGCTGTGCCTGCCGCTGTGCCGAGTCGGCGGGGCGTTGCTGCTCCCCTGAAGGGCGCAGCGGGGCTGGAAGAACTGGACGAGGCACGCGCGGGAATCCGGCGTTTGGGTGGCGGGGAGGCGGTCGGCGAGACGCTGACGCTGGACACGCTGACTGACCGGGAGGCGCGGACGCTGATAACGGTTCCGAAGGTTGAGCCGACGCCGCGGGAGTTTCCGCGGCAGTTTGGGCAGATTCGGAAGAGACCGCTGTGAGGGATGTTTCACGTGAAACAGGGAGGGAATGTTTCACGTGAAACAGGGGAGGGGATGTTTCACGTGAAACGGAGCAGGGAAGGGGGGAGATGTTTCACGTGAAACAAAAGAGGTGGCGTTCCGGAGTCCGGCGGGGGTTTGCCTTCTTTGCCGCCTGCCGACTTTGCCTTTAGTTTGCTTTTCTGCCCCCATCCCCCCGACCCGCGCTCGCAGAGCGCTCTTCCCGGCGGGAAGGGGGAGATTTTTGGTTTTCTTATGCAAGGGGCTCCGCCCCTTGCATCCCCGGGGCTGAACCCGCGCGGCACTGGTTTGCCGGGAGGCTCCGCCCCTGCATCCCGGGGTTAAGCCCACGCGGCACTGGCTCGGTCGGGGCTGGCGCCCCGGCACCCCTGCGGCTAAGCCTGCGCAGCACTGGCTTGCCGGGAGGCTCCGCTCCTTGCATCCCCGGGGCTGAACCCGCGCGGCACTGACATACCTTCGGGACGCAACCACTTAAATATTACCGGAAGCACCCTTGTCAATGCATATTTATGAAAGTTCTGGTTCGGGGACTCTTTCAAGAGTCCCCGACGTCTCCTTCCCCAAAAGTCGGGATAAGAGGCAGGGAAAGTTTTGAAATGCTATTGCAAAGGAAGGGGAAATGTGGTATACTATAGGCAACGCGGAGAAACCGAATCATTCGCGGAGGAGGGAAGAAACAGGATGGGAAAGATCATATCCTTCGTAAACCAGTAAGGGCGGGGTAGGGAAGACGACGTCGGCGGTCAACGTTGCGGCGTGCCTGGGCGTACTGGGATACCGCACGCTGCTGATCGATCTGATCCGCAGGGGAATGCGACGACGGGCGTAAAGATCGCCAAGAAGAATCTGAAATACACGGTATGCGACCTGCTGACGGGCAACATCAATGCGGCGGATGCCGTAATACAGACAGAATACGACAAATTATGGGTAATGCCGGCGAACGGGCGGCTGGCAAACACGGAATTTGAGCTGTACAACGGGGAGGAGCCGGTTTTCGTCATGCGCAAGGCGCTGGAATCGCTCAAGACCGTGTTTGACTACATTATAGTGGACTGCCCACCCTCGCTGGGAATGCTGACGGTCAACTCGCTGACGGCGAGTGACGGTGTGGTGGTGCCGATGCAGTGCGAATTTTACGCGCTGGAGGGGCTGTCCCAGCTGAGCAAGACCATCCGGACGGTGCACGACAACTACAACAGCACCCTGAACATCACCGGCATTCTGCTGACCATGTACACAAAGCGTCTGCTCCTGACGCAACAGGTGGAGCGACAGATTGAAAAACACTACGGCGGCAAGCTGTTTTCCACGCCCATCACGCGGAGCGTCAAGCTGTCCGAGGCGCCCGGATACGGAGAACCGATCTACTATTACGACAAATCCGGCAAGGGAACAAAGGAATACCTGGAAGCGTTGCGAACGAGCTGGCATCGCGCATCTGAGAAAGGAAGAGAGTATGGGAAAGAGCAAAGGCGGTCTCGGCAGGGATTTTTACTCGCTGCTGGACGACAACAGCTTTGAGAGCAAGGGACCGGTCACAAAGCTGGCGCTGAAGGACATTCAGGCGCGGCGCGACCAGCCCCGCAAGGATTTCGACATGAACGCACTGCAGCTTCTGGCGGATTCCATCCGGGAGCACGGCGTGATTCAGCCGATTCTGGTGCGGGAAATAGAGTTCACACCGGGAAAATACGAGATCGTGGCGGGCGAACGCCGGTTCCGCGCGGCGGAAATGGCGGGAATCGACGAGATTCCGGTGTCCATCATGACCGGGGACGACCGGAGGTCGCCAAGGTGGCGCTGATTGAGAACGTCCAGCGCCGCGACCTCAACCCGATTGAGGAAGCCATGGCGTACCGGGTGCTGATGGATCGGTTCGGGCTGACGCAGGATCAGGTGGCGGCGCAGGCGGGCAAAAACCGTTCGACCGTGGCGAATCTGCTGCGCCTGCTGGATCTGCCGGAGCCGATTCTGGAAATGCTGCGGAACGGGAGCCTTTCGGCAGGGCACGCGCGCGCCGTGCTGATGCTGGAGGACGAGGAAAACATGGTCAAACTGGCACAGCGCATCGTGGAGAAGGAGCTTTCGGTGCGGGAGGCAGAGCGGCTGGCGACTGCCGCCAAGCAGGCAGAGCAGGCGGAGCAGGCAGACGCGGACGGGGAGCCGGACAAGCTGGACCAGAGAACCGTATATATGAAGGATCTGGAGGAGCGCATGATGCGGACGCTGGGGCGCCGCGTAAAGATCCGTCAGACGCCGCGCAAGAAGATCGTGGAGCTGTCCTTTGAGGACGACAGCGACCTGGAGGAACTGCTGAAAAAGCTGGCGGGACAAGACATTTTTGCATAACGCACTGCCGCAGAGGGCAGGAAAACCGATAATACCGATAATAAGGAGAGGAAAAGAGTATGCTGGACATTAAGTATATCAAGGAAAACCCGGAGGAAGTCATCGCGCGGCTTGCCAAGAAGGGCAAGGATGCGCGCGCGGAGATCGAGGAGATTCTGAAGCTGGACGGGGAGCGCCGGGCGCTGATTGCCGGGAACGAGGCGATGAAGGCGGAGGCGAACAAGACCAACAAGCTGATTCCGCAGTACAAGCGGGAAGGGAAGGACGTAGCGGCGCTGTTTGCCGAGATGAAGGAGCTGTCCGCCAAGACCAAGGCGAACGACGAGAAGGTCAAGGAGGTAGAGGAGCGCTACACGGCGCTGATGCTGGGGCTGCCCAACCTGCCGGACGAGGATCTTCTGCCGGGCGGCAAGGAGAACAACCAGCCCCTGCGCTACTGGGGCGAACCGCGCACCTTTGATTTTGAGCCCAAGAACCACGTGGATCTCTGCACGGATCTGGGCTGATCGACTATCCGCGCGGCACCAAGCTGGCGGGTTCCGGCTTTGGATCTACCGCGGCATGGGCGCGCGGCTGGAATGGGCGCTGCTGAACTATTTCATCGACACGCATCTTGCGGACGGGTACGAGATGATTCTGCCGCCGCATATGCTGGAGTACGAGTGCGGACTGACGGCAGGGCAGTTCCCGAAATTCGCCGACGAGGTCTATAAGATTGAAAACCCGACCGACGGGCGGGTACACTATATGCTCCCGACTGCGGAGGCGGCGCGGGCTTCGCTGTACCGCAACGAGATTCTGACCGAGGCGGATCTGCCCAAGAAGCTGTTCGCCTACACGCCCTGCCCGCCGGGGAGGCTGGCTCCTACCGTGCCGACGAGCGCGGCATGGTGCGCGGCCACCAGTTCAACAAGGTGGAGATGTTCCAGTACACGCTGCCGGAGGCGAGCGACATCGCCTTTGACGAGCTTGTGGCAAAGGCAGAGAACCTGGGTCAAGGGTCTGGGCTTCCATTTCCGCACCGTCAAGCTGGCGGCGGAGGACTGCTCCGCCTCCATGGCGCGCACCTATGATATTGAGATCAACATTCCGTCCATGCACGGGTACAAGGAAGTTTCGTCGGTGTCCAACGCGCGCGATTACCAGGCGCGGCGTGGCATGATCCGCGTCAAGCGGGCGAACGGCAAGGTGGAGTACGTCCACACGCTCAACGGTTCGGGGCTTGCCACCAGCCGGATCCTGCCTGCGCTGGTCGAGCAGAATCAGAACGCGGACGGCAGTGTGAACGTGCCGGACGTCCTGCGCCGCTACGTCGGCACCGACGTGATCCGCAAGGCGTGATTCCCGCTGTCCGGCAAAGGAGGAGCCATGTACAGATTTCTTCAGATATTCGACCGCCCCGTGTATCACATCCGCGCGCTGGCAGAGCAATCCTGCACCCTCCGGAGGAGCTTTGGGCGTACTTCCGGGATCGTTACTTTACACTTGACATCGAGGGCAGGTACGAGCATCTTGATCTGGGCACCGGGACTCTGCTGTCCCTGCGGAATATCATCGTGGGCATCTTTGTCGGCATCATCCTCGCCGCCGCCTTCGCGTCCTTCGACCGGAACCACCTCGGCGGGCTTGTCCGCAAGCTCGTCCGGGAGGATTGCCTGTCCCCGGATAAAGCAAAAAACGCCCGCGAACTCGGCTACCATCGCAGCCCCGCCGTCCGCGGCAGCCTGAAACGCGGCTCCGTGCTCGGTAACGTCGTGCATTGCGTCGAACGCGAGCAGCACGAGCAGGAAATGCAAGCCGCCCGCGCCGCCTATACCGCCGCAACCGGCTCCGATTCCGGCTTCGTGCCCTCCCCTTCCGCATGGACCTCGACTCCGCCCACTTCTATATCCCCGACGAGCAGCACTACGCCGCCGAGGTCCGCTTCGAAAAGGAAGGCCCGGCTGGCGTAGCTTCCTCCTCGTCCTCATCCTCTCCGTCGTCGCCGCCTCCTCGTCATCCTCTTCCTCCCGATATCCTCCAGCTCGTCGATAATATGATCGGCATCCTCAAAGGCGACAGCAAAGTCCTGAATTGATGGGGTACGAAGGGAACGCGGGGAACGCCGGGAACGCTGGGAACGCTGGGGGAACTTCCTGAAGGAAGTTCCCCCAGACCCCTCAAGGACTTTCCTCGATTATATTATTGAAGGGAAAGGTCTTTGGCATAACCGAAAGAAACTGTTTTCCAAAGGTCGAACCCGCGCCGTATAGGTTCAGCCCCGGGGATGCAAGGGGCGAAGCCCCTTGCATAAAAATAACTTTGTCCCCCCTTCCCCATCGGGGAAGGGGGTTGGGGATAGGGGCAAGAAAGTAAAGCAAAGGCAGGGTAGGCAGGCGACCAACCGGGCACGCCCCCCCGCCGGGCACCGGGATGCCCCCCTCCCCCTGCTCCGTAAGGGGCACGCCCCCCGCCGGGCGCGTGGTTCGCCCCCTTCCCCAGTGCCGCGCCCCGCCCAACCCCCGGGGATGCAAGGGGCGAAGCCCCTTGCATAAAATAACTTTGGTCTCCCCTTCCCCGTCGGGGAAGGGGGTTGGGGATAGGGGCAAGAAAGTAAAGCAAAGGCAGGGTAGGCAGGCGACCAACCGGGCACGCCCCCCGCCGGGCACCGGGATGCCCCTAACCCCGCCCGTAAGGGGCACGCCCCCCGCCGGGCGCGTGGTTCGCCCCTTTCCCCAGTGCCGCGCCCCCACCCAGCCTGGGGATGCAAGGGGCGAAGCCCCTGCATAAAAATAACCTAAATCTCCCCCCTTCCCCGCCGGGGAAGGGGTTGGGGGGATAGGGGCAAGAAAGCAAAGCAAAAAGGGAGGGTAGGCAGGCAACCAACCGGGCACGCCCCCCGCCGGGCACCGGGATGCCCCCCCCCTGCTCCGTAAGGGGCACGCCCCCCGCCGGGCGCGTGGTTCGCCCCCTCCCAGTGCCGCCCGGGTTCAGCCGCAGGGGTGCCGGGGCGGTAGCCCCGGCGAAAAAAGTAAAAATCTCCCTTCCCCACCGGGGAAGGGGGGTAAGGGGGATAGGGGGCAAAAAAACCACTGATACGGCAAGCAAATCCGGAAACCAAACCGCGAAATAATCCGGCAACTAAAACTGACGAGGAAAAAAGCAATGAGAAACGACAGACCAGTAATCGGAATTCTCGGCTCCCATGAAGGCGGAGAACTCCGCATACCGACACGCTACCTGAACGCACTCTGGCAGGGCGGCGCACTCGGCGTCACATTGCCGTATACCACAGACCGGGAAAGAATACAGGAATACGTGAATAGCTGTGACGGCTTCCTGTACTCCGGCGGCATGGACGTAGACCCGGCACGGTACGGGGAAAGTAAGCAGTCCGACAGCGTGGAGATCGACGGGGAACGGGACGACTTCGAGTTTGCCATGTTCCCGGCAGTGTATGACTCCGGAAAGCCGATCCTCGGCATCTGCCGGGGCATCCAGGCAATCAACGTCGCACTGGGCGGAACACTGTACCAGCACATGGAGGGACACCGGCAGACGCAGCCCGGCACCGAGCGCCACCAGCTGATCCGCCTGACACCCGGAACCCCGCTGTATGCCATCTGCGGGAAAAGCGAGATATATGTAAATTCCTTCCATCACCAGAACGTAAAGCAGCTTGCCCCGGGACTGGTGACGGACGGCGTGTCGGAGGACGGCTACATCGAGGCGTTCCATGACCCGCGCCACCGGTTCCTGCTGGCGGTGCAGTTCCACCCGAAATATACTGCGGCTGTCCGGATGACGACCACGCAGCGCGCCTCTTCGCCGCCTTTGCCGAGGCGTGCAGGGCGTAAGACGCAGAGAGAAAGCGAACCCGACGCAATCCGCGCATGAAACGGAATAAAAAAGCACCCCCGGACGGGGATGCTTCTTTTGCGAAAAGCGTTGTCAGGCAGGCATTTTTTCGGTAAGCAGCCTGCGTGTCGAGGGGATCTTGAACAGCACAAAGCAGGCAACGCAGGTAAAGGCGATTTCGGGCACCATGTAGGCGGCGTTGTACACAAGGCTGTACAGGTAGGGGTTGGAGATATTGATGTCCATGACCAGTCCGGCGGACGCGAAAATGAACGCGCCGCTGAAGTAGTGCGACAGAAGCCGCAGAGACAGGGCGAAAGCCGCACCGCCGACCCAGCCGGGCAGTCCCCGCTCGCGGAAGAGTCCCGCCAGCCCGATCAGCGTGAAGGGGACGAGATAATCCAGCAGCAGGCAGCCGATCAGCAAGGCGGGCGTCAGACCCCAGCCGGCGACCTCGGCGATATCCAGCATCATCTGCAGGACGGCATATGTGAAGGACACTGCCAGCCCCTTCACGACGCCGTGCCGGATGCTGTACAGCACGATGGGGAGCATGGACAGCAGGGTAATGGCTCCGCCCCACGGGAATTTCACGATCTTGACAAAGCTGAGGGCGGTAGCGAGTGCTATCATCATAGCGCCCTCGACGAGGGACAGGAGTTCCTCTTTTCGTTCGTTTCTCATACGAACACCTCCGGAAAAAAATGTAACCGCACGGAAAATCTCCGCCGGTCACACAACGAAACGCCCGGAAGCGTTCCCCGAAAATGCTGCCTACGCCGGTATTATCCGTATCAGGTAAAGGGTTCGCGCGCTTGCGCATCTCAGCCTGGCATTTCAGCCCAGCACCCCCGATTCTCTATGCAGTTCGGGCGATAGTATATCACAAAAGCCGTGTTTTGTCAAGGGTTTTGCGGGATTTTTCCGGGAGCGAAGCCCCCGGAACCCCGCGCCTGAGCCGGAGGCGGCACTTGCTGTCCCTGCCGCTGTGGTGTTCGCAGGGGGCTGAACCCGCGCGGCACTGGTTCGCCCTGCCGCTGTGGCACCCTGCGGGGGCTTGCCTTGCTTGCCGCCTGCTGCCCCCTGCCTTTACCTTCTTTTCTGCCCCCTATCCCCCCGCCCCCTTCCCCGGTGGGGAAGGGGGAGGTTTAAGGTTATTTTATGCAAGGGGCTCCGCCCCTTGCATCCCCGGGGCTTAACCCGCGCGGCACTGGCTCGACCTGCCGCTGTGGCGCCCTGCGGGGGGCTTGCTTTGCTTGCCGCCTGTTGCCCCTGCCTTTAGTTTGCTTTCCTGCCCCCTATCCCCCCGACCCCCTTCCCCGGTGGGGAAGGGGGAGATTTTTAGTTTATTTCGCCGGGGGCGAAGCCCCGGCACCCCTGCATTAGACCGTTCGCGGCACTTACAGTCTCTGCCAAGCGGGCACCCTGCGCAAGGAGCCTGCGGTTGCCCGCAAAAACGACAGGAAGCGGTTCCCTATGAGCAGTGCCGGCAGCCAAGGAGAGGGGGGACCGGGGGAGAGGAACTATCCGTCGCAAGCGACGGCGGCGTTTGAGATGGTCCTCTCCCCGGGGCAGGGAAAGCAAGTGCCGCCGGGGTTCAGCACTCCCTCCCCGCCGGACACCACAGCGGCAGGCTCTGTAAGTGCCGCAGGCGGTCTAATGCCGGGGATGCAAGGGGCGAAGCCCCTTGCATAAGAAAACTTTGATTCTCCCCCTTCCCCGCCGGGGAAGAGCGCTCTGCGAGCGCGGGCGGGGGGATAGGGGGCAGAAAAGAAGGTAAAGGCAGGGTAGGCAGGCGACAAAGAAGGCAAGCCCCCCGCCGGACACCACAGCGGCAGGTCGAGCCAGTGCCGCCGGGGTTCAGCACTTCCTCCCCGCCGGATACCACAGTGGCAAGGTCAGCCAGCGCCGCCCGGGGCGGAGGGGCCCCCCCATCCCCCCTTTGACGCCTGTAAAAACCGTAAAATCATGGTAAAACCCTCCCCGGAGTGATTGACAGGAAGCCCGGCTTGTGATATAATACAATTACGTATCAGATTCCCGGAAAGGAATTGTGTCGAATGATAACAGAAAACAGAAAAAAAGCGACAGACGTCCGCCCGGAAACCGTGCAGAAGCCGCCCGAACCCGTCGCGGACAGAACAGACGGACAGGCACAGCAGAACGAAAAAACACCGTTCCCCCCCTTCCGGAGGGAGCTGGATGAGTACCTGTTCCGGCAGGGGACGGCACACCGCGCATGGGAGTACCTCGGCGCACAGGAGGAAGGGGATCAGATCGTCTTCCGCGTGTGGGCGCCGCACGCAGTGCAGGTCGCACTGGTCGGATCCTTCTGTGACTGGGAAAACGGCATCCCCATGCAGCGCGCGGGGAGAGCGGACTGTATGTCCTCGCCCTGCCGCAGGAGCGCGTGCCGGACGGGGCACTGTATAAGTACCGCATACTCGGACGGGATGGGAATTTCCATATGAAGGCAGACCCGTACGGGCAGTCCATGGAGGCGCCGCCCGGGACAGCCACAGTCTTTGCCCGGCGCAAAGCCTACCCGTGGAACGACCGCGGATGGCTGGCGCAGAGACGCCGCCACGCCGCATCCGGGCGCAGGTACCCGATAAATATCTATGAGATACATCTCGGATCGTGGATGCGCCGCCCGGACGGCTCCCACCTCGGCTACCGCGAGCTGGCGGATCAGCTTGCCCCCCTACCTCAAGCAGATGGGGTATACGCACGTCGAGCTGATGCCGGTCATGGAGCACCCCTTCGACGGATCGTGGGGGTATCAGATATGCGGCTACTACGCACCGACCGCGCGCTACGGCTCCCCGGACGATTTCCGCGCCTTTGTGGATATCCTGCACGGCGCGGGGATCGGCGTGCTGCTGGACTGGGTGCCGGCGCACTTCCCGAAGGACGCGCACGGGCTGTACCGCTTTGACGGCGAGCCGACCTATGAGTACGCGGAACCGACGCGGCAGGAGAACCGCGGCTGGGGCACCTGCTGCTTTGACGTCGGGCGGCCGGAGGTCGTGTCCTTCCTGCTCTCAACGCCTACTACTGGGTGGAGGAGTTCCACGTGGACGGACTGCGGGTGGATGCCGTCGCGTCCATGCTGTACCTGGACTATGACCGCGCCCCCGGCGAATGGAAGCCGAACCGCTTCGGCGACCACGGGAACCTGGAGGCGATCGCCTTCTTCCAGCACCTCAACCGCGACCTGCACGCGGATCACCCCGACGTGCTGACCGTGGCGGAGGAGTCCACCGCGTGGGCACATCACGGACTTTTTACGAGAACGGGCTGGGCTTTTCCTACAAGTGGAACATGGGCTGGATGAATGACACCCTGCGCTACGCCGGGACGGATCCCCTCTTCCGCAAGCACCTGCACGGGATGCTGGCGCACACCTTTGACTATGCCTTTACCGAGCAGTATATACTGCCGATCTCGCATGACGAGGTGGTGCACGGGAAGAAGTCGTTCCTGGACAGGATGCCGGGGAGTATGCGCAGAAATTCGCCGGCGCGCGGGTGTTCGCCGCCTTTATGATGACGCACCCCGGCGCCAAGCTGTGGTTCATGGGCTGTGAGATCGGGCAGTTTGCCGCATGGGACGAGAAAAAGTCCGTGGAATGGTTCCTGCTGGACTACCCGGCACACGCCGCACTGCAGCATTACTTCGCCGCACTGCAGACCTTCTACCTGGAGCATCCCGCCCTGGGGACGAGGATCCGGCGGATCCGTCGGCGTCCTTCGCGTGGCTGGATGTCAGCAACGCGGCGGAGAGCATCTTCGTGTTCCGCCGCATCTCCCGCGAGGGCAAGGAGCTGGTGGCGGTGCTGAACTTCACGCCGGTGCCGCGCCCGGGGCATACGGTTCCGGTGCCCTACGCGGGGCAGTGGCGCGAGGTGTTCAATTCCGATGAGACGGCATACGGCGGGAGCGGCATGACCAATCCCGAGCCGCTGACCGCCCCCCGCGATCCCGCCGGCGAGGCGCTGTCCTCCGCCCTGACCATGGATATACCACCCATGGGCTGTGTCCTGCTTGCCCCCGTCCGGGTCAGCCGCAAGCTGCCGGACAAGGCGCGCCCGCCCCGGAGAAGGGCGGCGTGTCCGGATACCCTGACTGTCGGCGGGATTCCCGCGACAAAGCGAAAAGGAGGCTGAATCCATGATGTTCCGCAAGAAGGAGTGCGTGGCGATGCTGCTTGCCGGGGGGCAAGGCTCGCGCCTGTACGCACTGACAAAGAAGACCGCCAAGCCGGCTGTCCGGTTCGGCGGCAAGTACCGTATCATTGATTTTACGCTGTCAAACTGTGTCAATTCCGGCATAGATACTGTGGGCGTACTGACTCAGTACCAGCCGCTGGTGCTCAATGAATACCTCGGCAACGGCCTGCCGTGGGATCTTGACCGGGCGTTCGGCGGCGTCATGATCCTGCCGCCCTACCAGGGGCAGAACCACGCGGACTGGTACAAGGGCACCGCCAACGCCATCTACCAGAACATGACCTTCATCGACCGGTACGATGCGGACTACGTGCTGATTCTGTCCGGCGACCACATCTACCGGATGGATTACGACAGGATGCTGCGCTTCCACAAGCAAAAGGGAGCCGACTGCACCATTGCCGTGATAGACGTGCCGCTGGAGGAAGCGAGCCGCTTCGGCATCATGAGCACCAACGAGGACGGCTCAATCTACCGGTTTTCGAAAGCCCAAGAACCCGGACAGCACCAAGGCGTCCATGGGCATTTACATTTTCAACCGCCGCAAGCTGGAGGCGTACCTGGAGGCGGACGAGGCAGACCCCCGCGTCCTCCAACGACTTCGGCAAGAACATCATTCCCGCCATGCTGGCGGCGGGCGAAAGCTGTTCGCCTACCCGTTCAGCGGCTACTGGAAGGACGTCGGGACGATCTCCTCGCTGTGGGAAGCCAACATGGATCTGCTGGGCGACAAGCCGGAGCTGGATCTGTCGGATGAGAGTTGGCGCATTTTGCCCGGCACAGTGCCAGCGCGCCGCAGTTCGTGGGAGCGCGGGCGCAGGTTTGAGAACAGCTACATCACGGAGGGCTGTGAGATATACGGCACCGTGAAGAATTCGGTCGTGGGACCCGGCGTGCGTGTCATGCACGGCGCGGTTGTGGAGGACTCAGTGCTGATGGGGGACGCGACGGTACAGCCGGGCGCCGTCATCCGGTACACGATTCTGGATACCGGCGTGACGGTGGGCGCGGGCGCGACGGTCGGAGCCGACCGGGCATCGGGCGCCGCCATCACGGTTGTGGGCGAGGACGTGACCATCGACTCCGGCGCGACGGTACAGCCGGGCGCGATGCTGTCGGAATAAGGAGGGGAATCAGATGACTGCTGCCGGATTGATCTTTGCCAATATTCATGACGGGAGCCTGCCGGAGCTGACGCGTGTCCGCAATACGGCAAGCGTTCCCTTCGGAGGCAGGTACCGCCTCATCGACTTCACGCTGTCCAACATGGTCAACTCAGGCGTGACCCGCGTCGGCGTGGTGACGCACTACAATTACCAGTCACTGCTGGATCACCTGGGGACGGGCAAGGACTGGGATCTTGCGCGCCGGGCAGGGGGACTCAAGCTGATTCCGCCCAACCTGACCGCATCGGGAGCCGGGCACCTGCCCACCTCGCGGCTGGAGTCCATGCTCAGCGCGCTGGATTACATAACCCACTGCACCGAGGACTGCCTTGTGCTGTCGGACTGCGACATCATCTGCAACATTGACCTGTCGGAGGTGATTGCCGCGCACGCCGCGAGCGGTGCGGACATCACCTTTGTGACCAAGCGGGTGGATGCATCGCGGATGTACCTGGCGGAGCAGGTCGCCTGCATCACCGCCGACAGCGACGGGCGCGTGACCGAGTTTGCCATGCGTCAGCCTACCGAGGGAGTTGTGGATCTGTATACCAACATCATGGTTGTGCGCCGGCAGTACCTTCTGCAGGTGCTGGCGGATGCCGCCGCGCGGCTATACCTCCTTCTTCCATGATGTGCTGATCCGCAACGAGCGCGACCCCGGCGTCCACTACCGCGTGTACAGCTACGAGGGCTGGTACGCCTATATCAGCCTCCCTGGAGAACTACTATGCCTGCTCCATGAAGCTCCTGACGCAGGAAGCGCGGGACGGTCTGTTCGGCGTGCGTAACCGCCCCGTGCTGACCAAGGTGCGCAATTCGCCGCCCACCCGGTACAGCGCCGGCTCCGACGTGACCAATTCCGTCATCGCCGACGGCTGCGTCATCGAGGGCAAGGTGGAGAACTGCATTCTCTTCCGCGGTGTCCGCATCGGGCGCGGCGCCGTCATCCGGAACAGTATCCTCATGCAGAATACCTACGTCGGCTCGGACGTCCGGCTTGACTGCGTCATTACCGATAAGGACGTCGTCATCCGCGACGGCCGCCGCCTCTCTGGCTGCGAAAAACTCCCCTACTTCATCGGTAAGGGCGGTCGGCTGTAAGGAAAGCTCCGGGGGACTCTTGAAAGAGTCCCCCCGTCCCCCAGAACTTTCCTCGATGTTGTGGGGGGGAGAACTCCGGGGGACTCTTGAAAGAGTCCCCCAGACCCCCCAGAACTTTCCTCGATGTTGTGGGAGAACTCCGGGGACTCTTGAAAGAGTCCCCCCCCCCCCAGAACTTTCCTCGATGTTGTGGATGTTGTGGCGGGAATCGTTATCCCCCCGTTGCCGGAACTCCACCCTGCCCCCACTGGGCGCCCGCTCCCCGCCGCTTCAACCAGTGCCGCGCGGGTTCAGCCCCCGGGGATGCAAGGGGCGAAGCCCCTTGCATGAAATACCTTGACCCTCCCCCCCCGCTGGGAAGGGGGACGGGGGATGGGGAAAAAAAGCTATTGATGCGTCAGGAAAAGCCGGCGAACTAAATCGCCGCGCCCCCCTTTAGGTTCCACAGTGGCAGGGTAAATAAGTGCCGCTGGGGCTCCGCCCCCCGCCGGGTTCCCGCCCCGCCGCTTCAACCAGCGCTGCCCGGGTTCAGCCCCCGGGGATGCAAGGGGCGAAGCCCCTTGCATGAAATAACCTTGGTCTCCCCCTTCCCCGGAGGGGAGGGGGACAGGGGATGGGAAAAAAGAAAGCTAAAGGCAGAGTTTGCCGGCGACAAGGAAGGCAAGCCCCCTTTAGGTGCCACAGTGGCAGGGTAAACAAGTGCCGCTGGGGCTCCGCCCCCGCCGGGCTCCGCCCCCGCCGCTTCAACCAGCGCCGCCCGGGTTCAGCCTCCGGGGATGCAAGGGCGAAGCCCCTTGCATAAAATAACCTTAAGTCTCCCCCCTTCCCCGGGAAGGGGGGGGATGGGGGAAAAAAAGAAAGCTAAAGGCAGAGTTTGCCGGCGACAAGGAAGGCAAGCCCCCCTTTAGGTGCCACAGTGGCAGGGTAAACAAGTGCCGCTGGGGCTCCGCCCCGCCGGGCTCCGCCCCCGCCGCTTCAACCAGCGCCGCCCGGGTTCAGCCTCCCGGGGATGCAAGGGGCGAAGCCCTTGCATAAAATCCTGGGCCAGTCTCCCCCCTTCCCCGGAGGGAAGGGGGATGGGGGAAAAAAAAGAAAGCTAAAGGCAGAGTTTGCCGGCGACGGAAGGCAAGCCCCCTTTAGGTGCCACAGTGGCAGGGTAAACAAGTGCCGCTGGGGCTCCGCCCCCCGCCGGACTTCCGCTCCGCCGCTTCAACCAGTGCCGCCCGGGTTCAGCCCCGGGGATGCAAGGGGCGAAGCCCCTTGCATAAGAAAAACTAAGATTCCCCCTTCCCTTCCGGGGAAGGGGGTCGGGGGGATGGGGGCGAGAAAGAATTAGCTAAAGGCAGAGTTTGCCGGCGACAAGGCAGGCAAGCCCCCTCCCCCCAAAACAACCTCCCAAACAGTATTTATTCCCCCGGACCCCCGGTGGGGCGCAGAAAGGAGCAACAACCAACCATGGAAGACGAAAAGAAACTCGTGACAGAGGCGGAGAAATCCCCCGCCCAGACAGAGAAAAAACCGGGACGTAAGCCCGCCGCCAAAAAGACAGCCAAAAATGCAAAGCCCGCCCCGACCGCACCAGCCGAGCCGGCTGAGATCGCCGCACCCGCCGCGCAGACAGAGGGGACGCCTGCTCCCAAAAAGCCCCGTGCCCCCGGAAGAAAAGCCGGTACCCGTGCAGGAGGAGCCTGCCCGTACCGAGGAGACAGCCCCGGAACAGCTGCCGCCGAACCGACGCCCACCGAACCCGCCTCCGCCGAACCTGCTCCGCAGGAGCCGGTCGCACCCAAAAAGGTGCTGTTCGTGGGCGCGGAGGTCATGCCCTTCGCCGCAACGGGCGGACTGGGCGACGTCATGGGCTCCCTGCCGCGCGCGCTGAAAAAGAAGTACGGCGACGCCGCCGATATCCGCGTCATCACGCCGCTGTACGAGTCCGTGCCGCCCGAGGTGCACGCATCCATGACGACCGAGGCAGTGTTCACAGTCCGGCTGGCATGGCGGCAGCAGTACTGCGGCATCCTGTCGCTGGTGCGGGACGGCGTGACGTTCTACTTCGTGGATAACGAGTATTACTTCAAGCGCGGCGAGCTGTACGGACACTTTGACGACGGCGAGCGCTTCGCCTACTTCTGCAAGTCCGTGCTGGAGATGATGCCGCACATCGGCTTCTTCCCGGACGTCCTGCACGCCAATGACTGGCAGTCCGCCCTGTCGGTGGTCTACCTGTCCACCGACTACTGCCACCGCATGGGCTACGAGAACATCCGGTCGGTGTTTACCATCCATAATATCGAGTATCAGGGGCAGTATTCCTTTGATATTCTGCAGGACGTGTTCGACATTGCGCCGGAGCACGCGCCGCTGCTGGCGTATGACGGATGCATCAATCTGGTCAAGGCGGCGATTCAGTGCGCCAACCGCGTGACGACCGTCAGCCCGACCTACGCGCAGGAGATCATGACGCCCGCCTACTCGCACCGCCTGCACTTCATTCTCAACCGGTGCGTGGAGAAGGTCAGCGGCATTCTCAACGGCATCGACACCGACTATTACAATCCCGCATCGGACAAGGATATTCCGTACCGGTACACGGCGGATGACATGGCTGGCAAGACAGCCTGCAAGCTGGCGTTCCAGCGCGACTACGCCCTGCCGGAGGACGGGGACGCGCCGCTTATTGCCGTGATATCGCGGCTGGTTGCGCACAAGGGGATCGACCTCATCACGGGGGTTATCCGGCATATTCTGGATACCCATCCGCGCGCGCAGTTCGTTGTGCTGGGCACGGGGGACGGCGAGTACGAGGCGTTCTTCCGCCAGCTGGAGAACGAGCGGCATGACCGGGTTCGCTCCTTCATCCAGTACGACCGTGCGCTGTCCAAGAAGATTTACGCCGCGGCGGAGCTTTCCTCATGCCGTCCCGGAGCGAGGCCCTGCGGGCTTTCGCAGATGATCGCCTGCCGCTACGGAACCGTTCCGGTCGTGCGCGAGACCGGCGGGCTGTATGATTCCATCCATCCCTACTATGAGGACGACCGCGGTATGCACGGCAACGGCTTCACCTTTGCCAACTATGCCGCCTCGGAGCTGGAGGAGCGCGTCAATGCGGCGCTCTCGCTCTACGAACGCCGGGACAGCTTTGCCGCCCTGCGCCGCCGCTCCATGCAGAGCGATTTCTCCTGGGATGCCTCCGCCGGCAAGTATATGGCGCTCTATCGGCAGATGTAAGATGTAATCGGCACGGTGTGCCGGAGCAATCCCCGGGCAGGGGGCTTCGCCCCCGGCACCCCTGCCCTGAACCGCCTGCGGCACTTATAGCCTCTGCCGCTGTGGTGCCCGCGGGGGGGGGGGCGTGCCCGGTTGGTCGCCCGCCAACCCTGCCTTTAGCTTTCTTGCCCCCTTCCCCGAAGGGGGGATATCCCCGCCCCGCGCTCGCAGAGCGCTCTTCCCCCTCCGGGGAAGGGGAGATTTTAGTTTATTTCGCCGGGGGCTCCGCCCCCTGGCACCCCCCGCCTTGAACCGCTTGCGGCACTTATAGCCTCTGCCATTTGTGGTGCCCACGGGGGCGTGCCCGGTTGGTCGCCTGCCGACCTTGCCTTTAGCTTGCTTTCTTGCCCCTATCCCCCCCCCCTTCCCCGGAGGGGAAGGGGGAGATTTTTAGTTTATTTCGCCGGGGGCTTTGCCCCCGGCACCCCGGCATTAAACCGTTTGCGGCACTTATAGTCTCTGCCAAGCAGGTGCCCTGCGGCAGAAATCTGCGGTTTGCCGCAAAACCGACAGGAAGCGGTTCCCTATGAGCAGTGCCGGCAGCCAAGGAGAGGGGGACCGGGGGAGGAACTTCGGCGTTTGAGATGGTCCTCTCCCCGGGGCAGGGATAGCCAGCGCCGCCCGGGTTCAGCCCCGCTGGGCTTCCCGCCCCCGCAGGGTTAACCAATGCCGCCCCGGTTTCAGCACACAGAGGGGGCGCAGGGGATCTCCCCCCACCCCTCTCAGCCGTCACTTCACCCCGAACAGCAGCTTGCCGTAGGTAGGGAAGGGCCAGAAGGACTCGTCGGTGACAGTCTCGGCTTCGTCACAGACCACGCGAAGCCCGCCATGCGGGGAAGAAGATCATCCCGGATGAGACGGGCGGCGGCGGTCACATTCTCCGTGCCGCGCACGGTCAGGGCAGAGGACGCCAGCGCGGCAGTGCAGGCGTCAATCTCGTCGGTCGCCGCAGACAGACGGGAAATCAGCTCCCGCTCGTAGCGGCAGGCAAGCCCGGGAACGGCGGCAGTCTTGGCAAGCAGGGGAATCCGACAGCGCACGGGCGTACCGCTCCACCGCAGGCAGAATCTCCTTGCGCGCCATGTCACCATGGTCTCCGCCTCAATCAGCACGGTCTTGCAGTAGTTTTCCAGCGTAATCTCGTAGCGCGAACGGATCTCGGGAAGCGTGAATATCTTCAGAGAGGTCAGCATATCCACGTTCTTCTTTTCCAGAATGGTCGGCAAAGCGTCCGGCGTCGTGCGCAGATTCAGAAGACCGCGCACCTCGGTCGCCTCGCGGATCCAGTCCTCGTCGTAGCCGTTGCCGTTGAAGATGATGCGCTTGTGCGCCCGGATGACCTCGCGGATGAGGTCGTGCAG
>VOFG01003756.1_pt1 | contig 24283 bp, 29 predicted proteins | sample 5384171 | NCBI WGS metagenome assembly VOFG01 (sample SAMN12384726, study PRJNA508395) | human gut metagenome | isolation source: healthy gut F | host: Homo sapiens | reverse complement strand
AGAAGCATGTCCACTAACCTCTACCTCCCGACCCAATGCCTCTTCCTCTCCAAATATCCTTTTTAGAAAATTCTTCTGTTATAGCAATTTCCCCATTGGTTCCCTTCAAGAAGTTCACTGTTCCTCTTAATACTCGTATATTAAAAAGTTCATCAAAACAGAATCTGCAGTAGCCGACACAACATCCTTCTCAGTATCCTTCACACGAAATTTAACTTTCTGTACGGAAGTAGAAGCCATTGCCTCTATTTCCGGATTACCTTTCTGTAAATAATCAGCTAAAGGATAAGGAGTAGAATTGGATATCTTACCAGGTTCATGTGCATAATGTGCACGCACCAGATAAATACGTTCCGCACCTTCGTGAAAAGTATCATAAGTCATTTCATAACGAATCCACAAAGTAGACAATGCAAAGCATACAAAGCCTACTGCCAATCCTAAAATACTCACAATACTTTGCACCTTATATTTCGCCAGATTGCGGAAAGCTACTTTTAGATAATGTTTTATCATCATACTCTTTTTTAATGTTACATGCTGACTTCAGTTACTACTTGTCCGTCGAACAGATTGATGACGCGATCAGCGTAACCGGCGTCATGCTGGGAGTGCGTTACCATTACAATCGTTGTTCCTTCCTTATTCAATTCGCTCAATAGCCCCATTACTTCTTTACCATTCTTTGAGTCCAGATTACCGGTAGGCTCATCGGCAAGGATCAATTTAGGGTTGGCAACTACTGCACGGGCGATAGCGACACGTTGCTGCTGACCACCTGACAATTGTTGGGGAAATGTTTGCTACGATGAGTAATAGCCATTCGTTCCATGGCAGTCTCCACTCTCTTTTTACGTTCGGAAGCTGAGATACCCATATAGAGCAGAGGTAATTCAATGTTTTCATATACGTTCAGTTCATCTATCAGATTGAAACTCTGAAATACAAAACCAATGACTCCTTTACGGAGATTTGTACGCTGCGATTCCGTGTACTTCGAAACTTCCATTCCATTCAGATAATACTCTCCTCCTGTCGGATTGTCCAACAGACCGAGGATATTCAGTAAAGTGGATTTTCCGCAGCCTGAAGGTCCCATGATAGCAACAAACTCCCCTTCTTTCACTTCAATACTGACATTATTCAATGCCCAAGTTTCCACTTCTTCTGTCTTGAAAATCTTCTGTAAGTTTATTGTTTTAATCATAATTGTACTATTTAAAAATTATTGAATTTATTCATTCTTGATAACTTCCGCAGGATTGAGTCGTACAATCCTTAGGATTCTAAAGATAACGGTTAGTGCAGTCAATAAAGTTACTCCTACAAATATTCCTACCCAATATAATATCCCGTCATTAAAGAATATCTGATATATTTCTTTCCACATATGGAGAATGACGTATACCACAGGAAAAGCTAATAAAGCCGATGTTGTCAAAAGTAACATATACAACCGGGAAAACAGTAAGATAATCTGTTTTATTCCCGCCCGTTTATTTTCCGGATTGCCACTTCTTTCTGCCGACGTTCGGTGTCAAGAGTAATAGCTGAATATACTCCCAATAAAGTTATAATCAGACTTACAATAGAAAAAAATAAAGTTATATTCTTGAATTTAGTTTCCATGGCCTGTTGTTCAATGATATCATCCAAAAAGTTGTTATTTCGGCTCAACACTTTCCGGTAACACTTCCTGCAAAAGTTGGGTCATCCATTGGCGGACCTCTTCCTTTTTATCTGTGTAACACTTGATATAACAATGACCTACATTTCCATTATCTTTCATAGGAAAGAAAACATAAGGAGTCTGCTCCTCTTTATAAGCATAAACCGAGGGAGTAAAGAAGACAATATACCGCGTACAGTATAAGCGTCTTTATAATGATAAAGAGTAGTCCCCAGTATATTTTCTTTTTATTCATAAATATTTCATCGACCAATATATCATTATTGCCTTCCATATTTTGTCCTGCTGACAAGGGGATATTCATAAAAGAAATAAAATCAGGCGTTACCCTCATTATATTTATTTCCAGCCACCTATCCGAGTCTTTATCTAATTGTATGCCTGTACGATCCGGACTACCATTTAAGTAACCGTCTTCAGAAAGTAAGACATCTTTCACGCCTGAATACTGTCGGATACGTTCAACAAGCGCAACTTTTTTCATTTTTCATAAAAGTATAGTCCAATTTAAGACTTAATATGCTATTTTTCTCCGCTTTAGTCAACGTATTGTACAGCGTAGATATTGTAGTATTTGTTTGTAAATAAAGAGCGACAGTCATAGAAACGAATAGCCAACAAATGAAAAACTGGATTCCTAACATGCTATTACGAAAGAAATGCTTTTTACTTTTAAGCCCATTGCTCATGCCTAATTGTATGTTTACCCTACGGATATAAAAAGCAACAGAAAAACAGATCACAAATGTTGCTATGAGAAGAATGATAATATATTGTCCGGCTTGTAACATCAAACGCTCTCTATCAATGGACAAACTTAAATCAGACAATGAAATATGCATTCCGGAAGACAATATTTCTATGAGTCCGAACATAAATAAAGAAGCGATTACAATGACCAAAAACAATTGCACAAAAAGCATCATTGCCAGATGAAACATATCATTTCCTATTATCTTCCGAATTGTAAATTCCCGTTGGCGATTGATTATACTTCCAATCTGAAAATGGAAAAAGTTTAGTAAAGCAACTAATAAGATTAAAACTGCTACAATGCTAGTTATTGAGCTAAAGATGGTTATCATGTCAGAGTTGCCATTACTTTTTTCCAATAGGAGAAACAATCAGGTCATAATCGCAATTAAACATTCGGTGAGTGACATTACTCTTTCTATACACTTCATTTAAATCTTTGGCTGTTCTGCCTTCATGAAGCAATCCGTAAGTATAAACGCCTGTCTGGTCATTATTACCGGTCATTTTAAATAATCCTTCACTATCGTTCAGAATGAGAACTTCAATTGTCCGCATGAAGTTCATACTGACATTGGCTGGAATATCTTTAATCACAGCCTGAATTGTGTATGAGATACCTCCGCTATCAGGAGTTGTTTTCGGAGAAGACCATATTTTGCTTGTCATCACCATACGTTTACCGATAGCCTCCTGATTATATGGAAATAATTTGCGTGCTGTACTTTCTGTTATTACTACCGCATTAGGAGTATAGGCTGCCACTCTCCACGAACCTGCCACAACAGTCGGAGTGAACAAACGATTAAAAAACGAGTCGACTTCTATGCATTCAAATGTATAGGGTAGTTTCTTTTCATCATTTGTATACACATCAAAAGGCCGTTGCCGTGCATAAGCAACTCTGGAATATGCTTCTACTTCATGTCCATATTCTTTTGTCAACTTCTCCGCCAATATTGCAGGAGTACCGGATAACATCCTACCTTCATCAGCTAAATTGATGTCTACCAAACGATGATAATTATTAAAACATTGGTCAACACTCTGCATATAGCGGCTACAATAGAAACAAATACTGAAGCATAGCAGTCCCACAGCCAAGCCTATGGTTGATATAAGATTTTGGGTTTTATATTTCATCAAATTGCGCAAAGCAACTTTTGAATAATGCTGTATCATTTTGTTTTCTTTTATTTTCTAATTCAAATATGGTTTTCCTATTCATTTTTGATAGACTCCACCGGATTAACTCTGGCAATCTTCAAGATACGAAACCAAATCGTTAGTGCCGTTATCATAGCAACAGATATAAAAAATCCCTGTCCAGAACCAGAATCCACAGTTAAAGAATACCGTATATATTTGTTTCCATAGCTGTAACACTAGGTATACTAACGGAAAGGATAGAGCTGCGGTAACCATCAACAAAGTTATATACAAACGGGCAAACAACCAGATAATATGCGACATTCCGGCTCCATTTACTTTACGGATAGCCACTTCTTTCTGTCTACGTTCAGTATCGAGGGTAATGCTGGAATATACACCCAACAAGGTAATGATGATACTGACGATTGCGAAAAAACAGGATAGTATCTTTCAGCATATATTCCATAGCCTGTATTTCATACAGGTCGTCTTGAAATGTACGAACCTGATACGATATATTCTCCGGAAGTACTTCACGACGGATTTTCTCAATCCACTTTACGACTTCTTTTTTTGTTGTTCAGGGTAACATTTTACATAGCAATGGCCAACATATTCAGAAGGATCATAGAGCATAAAAGCATAGCCGCCACTATGATAATGGACATCAGTCTGGAAAGGAGTACAAACTCCACATACGGTATAATCATTATTTCGGTCATAAAAATTCATTCCAATTACATTCTTCTTTTGTTTGTTTTGCCATACTTTATCCATGACAAGGTCATTTTTTGTCCGGATAGTTCTGCCCTCCTCTATCGGAATATTCATAAAAGCAAAGAAATTCAGCGGAACGCACATAATATTGATATCAGTCCAGGAGTTGTCATTCCCTTTCTCGGTCATCAACAGGTTTCCGGATACTCCTTGTGTATAAGCAATATCTGCCAATAAGACATCTTTTACCCCTGCATGTTGCTGAAAACGTTCTACCACACTTAACTTCTCTTCATTTTTCATAAACGAATAGTCTAATGGAATGCTAAGAATCGCTTCTTTTTCTTTTTGGTTAAGCGTATGAAACAATGTTTGGGTTGTTTTCTCCGACTGTAAAAACAATGCGACAGTGAATGATACAAATATCCAGCAGATAAAGAACTGGATTCCCAGCATAAGGTTACGTCCCCACTGCTTACCTCGACGTTTATTTACTCCTCCATGAATGCCTGTTTGTATCGAAATTCTGCGAATACGGACAGATACAAACAGACAAATTGCAGCACAGAGCAATATAAGAAGAATGATATATTGCATAGCGTGTATCAAAAAGAATTTCGGGCGGAAAAGTCATTGTAATGCCCTGTAGAGAAAAAATCCATTCGGTTGCCAATCAATTCTATTCCCCATATTACTAAAAAGGAAGATATAACCACCACAATCAATGATTGTACAAACAGCAGGCAGAATTGTTGTTTCCAATTACATCCTGCCATTTTCATAATACTGTATTCTTTAGTGCGATTAAGAAAAAGAACCGATCAGAAAGTGAAAGAAATTGATTAGTCCGACCAGTAATATCAATGTACCGACTATTCCTGTCACCCATCCCAACACAAAAAAAGCACCTTTCTTCTGTGCCCTGTCGCTAATATAATTAGCAACAACCGCATAAGACTGATTATACATAGTATAACTATAATTACGCTTAGCAAACTGCTGCTCCAGTTCAGCTATATTCGTATTGGGAGAAAGCAAGACATAGGTTCTGGCTCCTGTCATATCGTGACGTTTCGTACTTCGGAAAAGTCCTTCACTATCGTTCAGAACCACTGCATCAGTATGCGTCATAAAACTAAAACCATTGTTTAGCGAGATATCTTTCATTACTGCCTGTACCGTATAAACAATACCTCCTGTTTTCGGAGTACTTTCAGGCGAAGTATGGAGTCGTCGCGCCAAAGTCAGATGCTTACCGATAGCACTTTCTATTTTACCGAATATCTTTATGGCAGTAGATTCACTTAAAATAACGGCATTAGATGTCCGGCTTGCCGTCTTCAATTTCCGGCTACTATTTGGGGAGTGAATACCTTATTGTATAAAGTATCTATTTCTATCGTTTCAAGTTCGTATGGTAATGATTTTTCCTCTGAAATTTCGGCAAGATAAGAACGTTCACGCGAGTATGTCATACAAGAAATTGCTTCCACCTCTCCCATTGCTCATGTGCGGAGTTCTTCGGATAAAGCCACTTGTGTACCGGAAAAATATGTTTCTGTCTGATAATCATAAAGGTTTAATTCCACAATGCGAGTGTAATTACTGAAACAATGGTTGGTGGTCTCAACAAAACGACTACAATACATACATATGCAGAAACATAGTAATCCTACCGCAAGACCGATGATAGAAATTATATTTTGGGTCTTGTATTTCAGTAAATTACGAAAAGCAACTTTCAAATAGTGTCGTATCATATATTATTATTTTTATTCTATTTTCATTATTTTGGCCGGGTCAATACGTGATGCCTTTTTTATTTGCCAGCACAGTGTGCCTAAAGAGATACAACTTACTACGAGCAATGCTATCAGAAAGACATTCATGCTTAACGGAGCTTTTATCACAAGGGCTTTAGTATACTGATAAATCAAGTAGCAGGACAATGGAATAGATACTGCAAAAGCGCTTCCCAATACAACCAAATATTTACATCCAAGCAGCAAGTACAAGTCTTTCACCAATGCACCGTTTACTTTACGAATTGCAATCTCCCGATAGCGCTGACGAATATCAAATAATGAAATACCGAATAATCCGAGACAGATTATTATAATTCCAATACATGCAAAAATAGCATATACCATGGCTATTCGCCGGTCGTTTTTATAGAGTGCCGCCACATCATCATCCAATAGTGAGTATTTAAAGTCTTCCGTACCATATACTTTTTTCTGAATATCTTTCAGATAATTGATGACTACCTGAGTTTTCCCCGGATAACAAGCAATCTGATAGTAATCTCCCTTCAACCGTTTATTTACGATAAATACCATAGGGCGAGCACCCAATCCTACATGTCTATCATAATAATCTTCTATTACGGCACCAATAGGCTGTGCCTGTAAATCGGGTTTTATCTTTCTCATCTGCTCATTAATTATAGTAGCCCCTTGCAACTTGTGTAGCCTAAAGCGGCCAATGCGGCACGGTTGACAACTATAATTTCACCTCCTTGTTCTTTATCTGCTTCCGATAAATCTCCTTCAATAAAAGGAATCTCAAAGAGTTTAAAGAAACTGTCGGTAACATAACTCTGATTCAACGTAACCAGTTCTCCTTTTTTGCATTTCGAAATCCTGCAGAATAATCAAACCCAAGAATAGAATAAAACCGGTTGTCCAGCTTTGGATATCCGGACAATTATCTATCAGTTGATCTATCGCTAAAACTCTTTCTTTACGTTGGTTTACAGTTTCAGATGTATACGAAGAATAATCGTTCGATTCATATATCATATTTGCCTGAATTATATCTTTTGTACGGAATCCCGGATCTGTCTGCAACATCAAATTGAATTGCTTATTAAAATAGATGGAAAGTAAGACCAATAAAAAGGTAACAACATATTGTACAAAAAGGAATATCATACGAAAACGAATAGAACGTTTATCGGTACCTAATGCCTTGAGAGCAACAGCCGGTAAAGAGCGCTGGCATTTTATATGTGAATACAGGCTTACAGTCAAAGACAGGAATATCAGGATAGATATCGACAATATCCAGTCGAATTTAGTATAGACTATCCGGCTATCCAACAAGTGGGATACAAAAACAGATGTTATTTCAACAATAAACCATGCAAACACAATAGAAACGGCTATCAGTAGAACGTTTTCTGTGAAAATTTGCGTAAACAGTGTATTGCCACTGGCACCGAATACTTTTCGAAGATTGTAAGTCCTCCCTCGTTTCACCATTAATACAGAATAAAGATTAATAAAGTTGATAATCCCGGCAAACAGTATCAATAAACAAATTCCTCCAAGAATGAATAGATGAGAACGATTCCCACTAACAAGCATACTAGGCCCTGTTTGGTAAAGTAATGCTTGCTCCCAATACATTTGACTGACAGGAATAAGAGAGAATGTGTATTTACGAACATCTCCGAAACGAGAATCTTGATTTATAAACCGGGGATAACTCCCTATTTGATTGGCTTGTTCCACTGCCTTCTCAGAAGTAAACTGAATAAACTCCAAAGGCATCCGTCCCCAGTCTGTCGAAAATGCATGAGAAAGTACTATATCGAAATTGAATGTTTGTTTATTTACCGGCTTTTTCAATATACCTGTCACCTTGATATCTTTACCGTTAGAAAAACGTAACACCTTACCTAGCGGATTTTCTTTACCAAAAAGTTTTTTTGGCGAAATCTTCCATTAACAATGCTGATTCCGGAACTTCCAAAGAAATCTCTCCCTGCAATACTTGATAAGGAAAAAGTCTGAAATAAGCATTGTCAGCTATTAAGGCATGTACAGAAAAACGATTTGTCTGATAATCTACATAATCATTCCCAAGCAATATTACACTTGAACGTGTCAGTATAACATTGTCATCTATATAAGTACTATCACGCTTTCCTATTTCTGCCTTACTCAACACCCGGTTTCCATCAAACGACACTTGAACTCCATATACCTGATTACGGTCTATACAATGCATATCTACTGTTGTTTCACGATAAATATAACGGGACAAGATAATACAACAGGCTAGACTAAGTGTCAGTCCGAGTAAATTGATAGTCGTATATGATTTCGCACGTAATAAAAAGCGTACTGCATATTTCAGTGTTTTCATACTATCTGTTTAAAGTTGTCTGTTTATCTTAATATTAATTCCTCAGCATCGCCAAAGGTATCATATTCCGTCGTAATAACCCAATCTCCCGGCCGTAAACCTTCTGTAATTTCGTATTGTTGCGGATTTTGGCGACCGACAGACAAAGGTACACGAACAGCTTTTGTTTTTGAAGCATTCACCTTATAAATCCATTGTCCTCCCGTAGCCTGATAGAAATTGCCGCGTGGGATAATAAGCGTCTGCTCCGGTTGCCCTAGTTCTATCTGTACACGGAAACTCTTGCCCACTCTTACGTTATCAGGTATATCATCTGTGAAAACAAGATCGACATCAAACATACGGTCTTTTTACTTCAGGGACAACTTTCGTTATTCTTAACGGATATTTCTTCCCTTGATAATTGACGGTAGCAGGCAGTCCGGTAGTGATCCTGTCAATGTAATATTCGCTTAGCGAAGTATGTATCTTATACTGATCGAGTACCTTTATTTCGGCAATGCTTTCGCCGGAAGACACTTGCTGCCCGGGAGTAACCTTCACAAAGCTAAGCTGTCCTTTTAGCGGAGCCGTTACCACTAAATTATTCAAACGTTCATGAACGCGTTCATATTTTTTCCGTTCTCTTTCTCGGTCGTTGCGGATAAGTTCTTTACGAATCATTGTCACAGCAGAATCGTGCCGCAGGCTTTCTTGTTGCAATGCCGCGTTTTTTAGTTTGTAGTTATATTCATCTTCGGCTACTTGTAGTTGAGCCTTACTCTTTACTCCCATCTGAAACTCTTCCCGATCAAGGGCAATGCTTTTTTCAGTCGTTCCAGTTCATAATTATTCGTCAGAGCCTGCTGTTTCAAATTCAGGCTCTTTTGCTCCATTTCAATCTCCTGCTCCTGGTAGGTAATCATTTGTTTTTCCCATTCATCACGCTGATCTTCAATGTTACGAAGTAGGTCCGGATTAGAAAGAATAAGAATAGTATCACCTTGCTGAAGTAAACTGCCTTCTTCACCTACTATGCTTTCTACACTTCCTGCTTCGCGGGTATTGACTTTAATTGTCAATATAGGTTGAATTAGCCCTTCTACATCTACATATTCCATAAAGTCAGCATCTTTCACTTCCGCTATCTGAATATTCTCGGCATCAACACGCAGCTTCCTGGGACCTAATGAAAGGACGATTACATAAATCAGAAAGGAGATAAACAAAAGTCCTCCTGTCAGATAGTATCTATAACGAATGTACCACGGCTTCTTTTCTAATTTTATATCCATGAGGTTATATAGTTTTTATATTTATATCAATTATAAAAAATCATTCTATCCTATTCAATGAGGAGATTATAATCCTCCGTCAGCAACTTGTTACTCTCAAAATCATAAAGTGTCATGCTACGGAGTGTGTAATACAAACTCCAATAGTTGTATAAAGCCGATACATAATTACGGCGTGCACTATCTTTTTCTGAAATGGAAGCGTTCAAATCAAGAATGGTAGATTTTGCCAATATATAAAGTTTACGGGCAACTTCATTCCTCCGTTGGGCGGTTTCATCTGTACGGGCAGCGATACGGACACGTTGCGTTTGCAGATTAAACTGCTTCACCAGTTTACGGACATTCAGTTCAAAATCCGTCCTGCTTTTGTTCCACCTGCGTATAAACCAGGTCACGGTTAGAACGGGCTACCCGTACCTGTCCCTTTCCCCGTCCCCAATCTAAAATTGGTAGGGAGATACTTAAACTTACATATTGTTGATCTAAAAGGTTTCGATAAGCCTCTGGTAATTTATCCGCTGTCTGTGTCAGTCCGAAACGAAGATAAATGTCTGCTTTCAAACCTGCATTGGCACGGGCTCTCGCAACCGCACTTTCACTTTCCAGCTTGCGCCGTTTCATCGTTTGTATATCCGGGCTATTCTCATACGCCAATGCTAGCGCCTCATTCAGATTAATACTGAAATTCGGTATCCGGGAACTGACACGTACACGAATCTCCCTCTCTTCCTGAATGCCCAGATATGAACGGAGTTCCTGCATACAGTTATCCATTTCAATACGGGCGTTCATACGATTTGTTTCTTCTGTAAGACGGTTAAGCTCCAGTTGCAGCATTTCATTCTCCGTTATTGTCCCGATATTGTAACGTCCTTGTGCATAGCGATATAACGTGTCGGCATTCGCATAATTAAAGGATGCTATGTCATAATTACTTTGGGCAGTGGCTAGAGCAAAAAATTTATTAATCGCATTGGCAGATACAAGTTCTAATGTCTCTACATAGCTTTTCTTTTGCCTCCTGATAGCGTACCGGTTCTATTCGTTTATCCCATTTCAAACTATTGTAGCCAAAAAGCGACTGGCGATATCCTATCATGACAGGTGAAGTCTGCCACGAATATTTATGTTCGCTGAACAAGTCCATGCGTTGTGCGGATGTTTCAAGAAAAAAGGAACCTCCTGTCCAAGGTATGTTTTGTGAAAGATTCAAAGTCAGATCGGTATTCAACAGATTTTGCTCGACAAACTTAACGGAACCGTCCCCCATTGTAATCTTATTGATGGCACGATTCAGATTAGGATCGGATGTCAAGTTCAAAGTCGGTAAATAGTTGGCACGATAATATTTATAATTCCAATAAGCCGAACGGAAGCTATGACGTGCCGTCTGCGCATCGGGAGACTCCAGACGAGCAATCTTCACAACTTGTTCCAATGACAGTTCTGTTGTCTGATCTTGAGCAGCCAATAATTCCGTCGCCAGGATTCCAATACTTATGCAGATTATTTTCAGATTCATTCTTAGTTTTATTTGTTATTTATAATTCAAAACCTGTGCCATTTATATAAATATTTGTATATCAATGAAATATACTTGTTTTCTTTTTAAAATAGCGTGCAAATACGCACGAAAATAGTGCGTAATCGCACATACAACACATGATTATTATCCATATCTTTGCCGGTGCAGTAAAAACTTTAGGAAAAACGATTATATTCTAATTAGCTAAAAGAATGGAAGAAGTAAACAAACTAGGAAAGATACTCATTGTAGATGATAACGAAGATGTCCTCTTCGCTCTAAACCTGCTGTTGGAACCTTACACAGAAAAAATAAAGGTAGCTACCACTCCCGACCGAATCGAACATTTCATGACCACTTTTCAACCTGATCTTATTTTATTAGATATGAATTTTAGCCGTGACGCTATTAGTGGTCAGGAAGGATTCGAAAGTCTTGAAGCAAATATTGAAAATCGATCCGCAAGCGATTGTCATCTTTATGACTGCCTATGCAGATACTGATAAAGCAGTACGGGCTATCAAAGCCGGTGCAACAGACTTTATCCCCAAACCGTGGGAAAAGGAAAAACTACTGGCCACTCTTACTTCCGGAATGCGATTACGTCACTCTCAACGGGAAGTAAACATTTTGAAGGAGCAGGTAGAATTACTTAGCGGTCAGAATTCTTCGGAAGGAGATATTATAGGAGAATCTCCTGCCATGCAGGAAGTTTTCACCACAATAAATAAATTAAGCAGCACAGATGCCAATATCCTTATTTTAGGAGAAAATGGAACAGGAAAAGACGTAATCGCCCGTCTTCTCTATCGCTGCTCTCCCCGATACGGCAAACCTTTTGTCACTATTGACTTGGGAAGTATTCCCGAACAACTTTTTGAAAGCGAACTGTTCGGATTTGAAAAGGAGCTTTCACCGACGCAAAAAAATCAAAAGCCGGACGAATGGAAGTTGCCACTAACGGAACTTTGTTTCTGGATGAAATCGGTAACCTTTCACTTCCTATGCAATCGAAGTTATTGACAGCTATTGAAAAGCGACAAATCAACCGTTTAGGCAGTACGCAGGCTGTTCCTATTGACGTCCGCCTGATTTGTGCCACAAACGCGGACATCCGTCAACTAGTGGACGAAGGAAACTTCCGCCAGGACTTGCTCTATCGTATCAACACCATTGAAATACATATTCCTCCACTCCGTGAACGTGGAAATGATATTATTCTACTAGCTGAATATTTTCTACAACGGTATGCACGTAAATATAAAAAAGATATGCGTGGCCTGACTCGGGAAGCCAAAAACAAACTGTTAAAGTATGCCTGGCCCGGAAATGTACGCGAATTGCAGCATACAATAGAGCGCGCTGTTATATTAGGAGATGGCTCTTTATTAAAACCGGAGAATTTTTCTTTTCCATGCCAGTCCTAAACAGAGGAAGGAAGAAGAAATGATACTGAATCTGGAACAACTGGAGCGTCAAACTATTGAGAAAGCAATGAAACTCAGCGAAGGGAATATCTCCCGTGCTGCCGAGTATCTGGGCATAACCCGTTTTGCCCTATATCGTAAACTTGAAAAACTAGGCCTATGAAACGATTTGCAATCAGAGTGATTTTACACATCTTATTTATAATGCTGCTTTCTATCGGAAGTTGCCTGTTGTTTCAAAAACAGTTATGGTTCAGTACCGTTATCTGCATCATACTATTAATAACCCTTGGTATACACCTATACCGTATGCAATTCAAGCAAATAATTTTATTGAGACGGCTGACAGACGGACTTCGATACAATGACATGATGCAAACTTTCCACCCGCCTTTTTAAAAATAAAATAATGAATGAATGAGTGGGCAAAAGAACTTTCAGAGAGCCTGAAAAAAAAGATTTTCGGGGAAGATTATTAGCAGAGGAAATCAAACATCAATATTACGAAAACTTATTAAATAAGGTTAGATACAGCCGTACTTGTTACCGACAAAGCCGGACATATAGAATGGATGAACCAAGCTGCTGTCACGCATTTAGGACAGATCTCACAATTACCGGAAGCACTCCTGAGAGCTTCTGCAATTAATGATATTATTCGTATTGAACAAAACAGCACTGTTTTGGAAATGGCTATTTCTTGTACGAAATTTGTAGCACAAGGAAAAGAGCAACAAATAATCAGCCTGAAAAACATCCATTCCGTACTGGAACGAAATGAAATGGAAGCCTGGCAAAAGCTGATACGTGTATTGACGCATGAAATAATGAATTCTATCACACCGATTATCTCTCTTTCAGAAACACTGAGCGAAAGGGGGATACCCAAACTGCTTGGAGAAAAAGAATATTCCATTATGTTACAAGCCATGCAGACTATTCATAGAAGAAGCAAAGGATTATTGGAGTTCGTTGAAAATTATCGTCGCTTGACACGAATCCCTACTCCTGTCTGCACCAAAGTTTCTATCACGGAACTGTGTATGGATTTAAAGAAATTATTCCCGGAAGAATATATCCATTTTGAAATCCCTTCATCAGACCTAACCTTATATATAGATCGGGCTCAAATAGAGCAAGTTCTCATCAATTTATTGAAAAATGCCCGTGAAGCCTGTGGTAGGCAATCTGATAAGGATATTCGGGTAGAAGTAATAATTTCGCCTGCTGGCAATAAGCTTCTGACAGTATCTGACAATGGGGAAGGTATTTTGCCCGATGTTCTTGATAAGATATTTGTACCTTTCTTTACTACCAAAACATCCGGTTCCGGTATCGGACTTAGTTTATGTAAGCAAATTATGACTTTACATGAAGGGAGTATTAATGTAAAATCAGAATCAGGTAAAGGAAGTAAGTTTATTCTCACTTTTCCTAAATAATTGCAGTCTTTTTTGTGTATCTTGTGGATAATATGAAAAACTCATGAAAGAGAGGTCTTCACCTTCTATCCCCGATAAATAAAAAGAAAGTATCTGTTTCTGATTCATAACCCATAGCTTTAGATATCGTAAAGCTATGCTTTATCTCTCCTAAAGCACCGCTTTATATTATAGATGATGAACAAATAGAAATATATATCTATAAACAAGTTCAAAGATAATTCAAAGAATTGCCTTCTTTATCTCTCACAAACAAAGTAGAATCAACTTATCATTTGTATAAAACCAAAAAGCTGAAACATAGTATGCATCAGCTTTTTATTTTAAATTTCTTGACTTAATATTTTCGTCGGGGTAGCGGGATTCGAACCCACGACCCCCTGCTCCCAAAGCAGGTGCGCTAACCGGACTGCGCTACACCCCGAAAACTTTTAACAGAACTTCCTTTTTCTTTGTAGTCGGGGTAGCGGGATTCGAACCCACGACCCCCTGCTCCCAAAGCAGGTGCGCTAACCGGACTGCGCTACACCCCGCTACTTTCTGAAGGATTGTTCTTTTCAAAAGCGGTGCAAAGATAGGGAGTATTTTTTAATTGACAATAGCTAAACGGATGTTTTTACTTATTATTTTTCAATACCCTGAAATTCATTCGTTTGCATTTCAATATTTCTTTTTGCAGAAATCAAAAGCATCATAGGACGTCGAAGCTCATCTTTCATTTCCAGAATAGTGTTCAACATCACTTCGTTTGGTTGTGGTTCTATTAATTCGAATATTTCAAATCCTGCTTGAAGAAGACTATCATACTTATTTTCTTTCATAATTTAAGTAAAGAGGATCTGTTACATGGACAAAGATATGTATTAATGCGTTTATTGAGATGAATTAATCGAAAATATATTCTAGTAAAATGAACTATCTTTTTGCTGTTTTCTGTTTTCAAAGTAGAAACTTAAAAAATAAAAGCCATATGAAAACAAGAAAACAAAAAGAAACAAATGAAAAAGAAATTCATTTGTTAGAACATAAAGGATATGAAAGAATGATGAATGAGATAATGCCGGTACAACAGGCAGAGGTTTATCGCAAGCCGACCAAGAAAGTAGTAGAAGAGGCTGTAAAAGAATTAAATCCTGATACAAACAGCTTGGGTAGCAGAGGATGAATTCATCCTCTGTCTTTATGATTGTTTTAGAAGTCAATCTCTTTAAAAAACGATTTCTCTTAAAAATCATAAAAAACATTATTGCATCAATTCTATTGAAAAGACGAGAAAAAGCTATAGTACTTGCGATATCAGATTCTTTCTATTTATCATTTTAAATACATTAATATCGAGAGAATACAAATCCCCTACTCACATGTTAAGATAATATTCCCGAGTCAATGCTATATATTCCTTACTATATTGATGCCGGGCAACTTCTGTCAATAGTTCTTCCACAATGCATTCCTGATTAGAAAAAGAAAAGGTAATCAGAGTACGTTTAGGAATACCACCGGGCTTAGTTATCACATTTAGTTGCCGGACTGCCTGCAATTTCTTTTCAGAAGCTATCATCTTTACTCTATCAGCTACATCCTTCGGAATCACAATCGTAAAAGTACCATTTTCTGTCAATAAACCGGTTACTCCTTCCAATAATTCCTCATAAGTCAAAGAATCATTATGCCGGGCAGAATTTCTTTGTTGATCTGGACATCCTAATGAATCAACAAAATACGGAGGATTAGAAACAATCACGTCAAACTTCTCAGGAGATTGATATTTTCTAAAATCAGTCTGTACTACTTCTATCTGCTTCTTCCAAGGAGAACGAACAATATTTTCCTTAGCCTGCTCGGCAGCAGCTTCATCAATTTCCAATGCTACAATATTTGTATTCGGCAAACTACGTTGAGCCAACATTAAAGCGACCAACCCGGTTCCTGTCCCAACATCCAGAATACTATGCGCACCTTGAACAGAAGTCCACGCTCCCAAAAGTACTCCATCCGTGCCAACTTTCATAGCACATTTGTCATGCCACACTGTAAACTGCTTAAATTGAAAATAAGGATTCGACATTTTATCACTTGTTTTTAAACCTGTTTTATTCTACTATTTTACTGGAAATCGCCAAAAATAAATAATTATTATGGAATACTTCTCCGATCGCTCTATATTTTGGCATTGTTTTTGTGTTTTTATTCTAACAGTGCTTTATTATTAGAGAGAATCAATTAACTTTGCAAACGATTTATGCATATTTGTATGACATAAACTAAATTAAAACGAAAAGATGAAAGAAAGATACTTATTGGAAGAAGAAGGTGGTGAGAACAGCTTCTCACTGATTACTGACTATGATGGCAATGACGAGCAAGCATTTGAAGTGAATGTCAAATCTGGTCAAATTCTTCCGGTCCTCCCCCTTCGTAATATGGTGTTGTTTCCCGGAGTTTTTCTTCCTATAACAGTAGGACGAAAATCCTCACTCAAGCTTATACGTGATGCCGAGAAAAAGCATAAGGACATCGCAGTGGTATGTCAAAGATCAGCCCATACGGAAGACCCGAAGTTGGAGGATTTACATAATGTGGGTACTGTAGGACGGATTGTACGTGTGCTGGAAATGCCGGATCAAACAACGACTGTTATTCTTCAGGGAATGAAACGTCTGATTCTAAAAAGACATCACAGAGACTCATCCATATTTAAAAGGTGAAATTGAACTCTTGGAAGAAGATGTTCCAAGTAAAGACGACAAGGAATTTCAAGCTTTGGTAGAAACCTGCAAGGACTTGACAATGCGTTATATCAAATCGTCAGATGTAATGCACCAGGACTCGGCATTTGCTATCAAGAACATTAATAATTCAATGTTCCTGGTTAATTTCATTTGTTCGAATCTTCCGTTCAAGAAAGATGAGAAAATGGATTTATTAAGCATTAACTCATTGCGTGAACGTACTTATCACCTATTGGAAATCTTAAACCGTGAGGTCCAGTTGGCTGAAATCAAGGCATCTATTCAAATGCGTGCCCGTGAAGATATCGACCAGCAACAACGCGAATATTTCCTGCAACAGCAAATCAAAACGATTCAGGACGAGTTGGGTGGTAGCGGTCAGGAACAGGAAATTGAAGAAATGCGCCAGAAGGCGGAACGTATGCGCTGGAATGCGGAGGTCAGAGAAACTTTCCTGAAAGAATTGGCCACGTTGGAACGTACTCATCCGCAATCTCCGGATTACAGTGTTCAGCTTAACTACCTTCAAACCATGCTAAACCTTCCGTGGGGAGTTTATACGACAGACAATCTGAATTTAAAGAATGCAGAGAAGACATTGAATAAAGACCACTATGGACTGGAAAAAGTGAAAGAGCGTATTTTGGAACATTTAGCTGTACTAAAATTGAAAGGTGACATGAAATCACCTATTATCTGTCTATACGGTCCTCCGGGAGTTGGTAAGACATCCCTCGGAAAATCCATAGCGTCTGCATTAAAACGAAAATACGTACGTATGTCCTTAGGAGGAGTGCATGATGAAGCAGAAATTCGCGGACACCGTAAAACATATATCGGTGCTATGCCGGGACGAATCATCAAAAGCTTGATCAAAGCCGGTGCTTCCAACCCTGTTTTTATTCTGGATGAAATAGACAAGGTGAGTGCCGACCGCCAGGGCGACCCGTCGTCTGCTTTGTTGGAAGTGCTCGACCCGGAACAGAATACTTCTTTCCATGACAACTTTCTAGATGTGGACTATGACCTGTCAAAAGTCTTGTTTATTGCAACTGCCAATAACTTGAATACAATCCCCGGTCCATTGCTCGACCGTATGGAACTAATTGAAGTCAGCGGCTATATCACGGAAGAAAAGATTGAGATTGCCCGTAAACACTTACTCCCCAAGGAACTGGAAGCTAACGGATTAAAGAAGAGTGATATTAAACTTCCGAAAGAAACATTGGAAGCTATCATAGAGTCATATACCCGCGAAAGCGGTGTCCGTGAACTGGAAAAGAAGATTGGCAAGATTCTTCGTAAGTCTGCACGTCAGTATGCAACGGACGGATATTTTGCTAAAACGGAAATTAAGCCGACAGACTTGTATGACTTTTTAGGTGCACCGGAATATACACGTGACAAATATCAGGAAATGATTACGCAGGTGTAGTGACCGGATTGGCATGGACAGCTGTAGGAGGTGAAATACTTTTGTTGAAACCAGTTTGAGCAGAGGCAAGGGCGGACGTCTCACATTAACCGGTAATCTGGGAGATGTAATGAAGGAATCTGCTATGCTTGCACTTGAATATATCAAGTCGCACGCTTCACTTTTGCAGCTTAACGAAGATATTTTTGATAACTGGAATATTCATATCCACGTTCCTGAAGGCGCAATTCCTAAGGATGGACCGTCAGCAGGTATCACTATGGCTACTTCTTTGGCTTCCGCATTGACACAAAGAAAAGTGAAAGCTAATATTGCCATGACAGGAGAAATAACTCTCCGTGGTAAAGTGCTTCCCGTAGGTGGTATCAAGGAAAAGATTCTAGCCGCCAAACGTGCCGGCATCAAGGAGATCATCATGAGTATAGAGAATAAGAAAAATATTGATGAAATTCAGGATATCTATCTGAAAGGATTGACTTTCCACTATGTAAATGACATAAAGGAGGTATTTGCAATAGCTCTGACAAACGAGAAAGTTGCGGATGCCATTGATTTATCTGTAAAGAAACCCAGCCAGGAATGACATTGGAGTTACAATATACAGACACGAAAAGTAATGCCCGTGCAGGTTTGATTACAACAGACCACGGGCAAATACAAACCCCTATCTTTATGCCTGTGGGTACACTGGGCACAGTTAAAGGAGTACACCTGACAGAACTGAAAGAGGATATTCGAGCGCAGATTATTCTGGGGAACACCTACCATTTATATCTTCGTCCGGGACTAGAGGTGATTGAAAAGGCAGGTGGCCTGCATCGTTTTAACGGATTCGACCGTCCTATGCTTACTGATAGCGGTGGTTTTCAGGTATTTTCCCTCGCCGGAATCCGGAAATTACGGGAAGAAGGTGCTGAATTCCGTTCTCATATCGATGGCAGCAAACATATCTTTACCCCGGAAAAGTGATGGATATAGAACGTACCATTGGCGCTGATATCATGATGGCTTTTGACGAATGTCCTCCGGGAGATTCGGACTATGCGTATGCCAAAAAGTCACTAGGGTTGACACATAGGTGGCTCGACCGATGTATACAACGTTTTAATGAAACCGAACCTAAATACGGTTATAATCAATCTCTTTTTCCTATCGTGCAAGGATGTGTTTATCCCGACTTGCGTAAGCAGTCTGCAGAGTTTGTAGCTTCTAAAGGTGCCGACGGGAATGCTATCGGTGGTCTTGCGGTAGGCGAACCGGTAGACAAGATGTATGAAATGATTGAGATCGTCAATGAAATTCTTCCCAAAGACAAACCGCGTTATTTAATGGGAGTCGGCACTCCTGTCAATATCCTTGAAGGCATAGAGCGGGGAGTCGATATGTTCGATTGTGTTATGCCTACCCGAAACGGACGAAATGGCATGCTGTTTACCAAAAAGACGGTATCATCAATATGCGAAACAAAAAATGGGAAATGGACTTCTCTCCTATTGAAGTAGACGGAGCTTCCAGCGTAGACACTCTATACAGTAAAGCATATCTGCGTCATCTTTTCCACGCACAAGAACTACTGGCAATGCAAATCGCTTCTATACACAATCTGGCATTCTATCTATGGTTAGTGGGTGAAGCCCGGAAACATATCATTGCCGGAGATTTTTCTACTTGGAAACCGATGATGGTTAAAAAGAGTATCAACTAGATTATAAGGAATGAAAAGCAATCGATTAATAAAACGGCTGGACTGGTATATCATCAAGAAATTCTTGGGAACATACGTATTTGCTATTGCATTGATCATTTCTATTGCAGTAGTATTCGACTTTAACGAGAAGATGGACAAGCTGATGGAGCATGAAGCCCCTTGGGACAAGATCATCTTTGAATACTACATGAACTTCATCCCCTACTTCTCCAATCTGTTCAGTCCGCTGTTCGTATTCATCGCCGTCATCTTCTTTACTTCAAAACTAGCGGAGAACTCAGAGATCATCGCCATGTTCTCCACCGGAATGAGTTTCAAAAGAATGATGCGCCCTTATATGATTTCTGCGGCCATTATTGCATTAACAACATTCATGTTAAGCTCGTATGTGATTCCTAAAGGAAGTGTGACGCGCCTGAACTTTGAAGATAGGTACATCAAACCTAAAAAGCAGAATACGGCACGTAACGTACAGTTGAAGTGGATAGTGGTGTCATTGCATATATAGATAACTATAACAACGCAATGAAGACAGGAAACCGTTTCTCTTTGGATAAATTTGTCGATAAAAACTGGTTTCACATTTGACCGCACGCCGTATAACTTATGATACTGCTACCGTCCACAAATGGACTATCCATGACTATATGGTACGCGAATTAGACGGTTTAAAAGGAAAAAATCACCAAAGGAGACAAAATCGACTCTATAATCAACATGGAACCATCCGATTTCCTGATTATGAAGAACCAACAGGAAATGCTGACCAGTCCTCAATTGAGTGATTATATCGAGAAACAGAAACGAAGGGGATTTGCCAATATTAAGGAATTTGAGATTGAATATCACAAACGAATTGCCATGTCATTCGCCTCTTTCATTCTGACAATTATTGGTGTTTCGCTTTCGTCACGGAAAACAAAAAGGCGGTATGGGACTTCATCTGGGTATCGGATTAGGATTGAGTTTCTCTTATATCTTATTCCAGACAATTACTTCAACTTTTGCTATTAATGGAAACGTACCTCCTGTTATCGCTGTGTGGATTCCAAACATCCTTTATGCGGGTATCGCATTCTTCCTGTACCAGAAGGCGCCTAAATAGAAGGATAAAGAATATATAAAATAGAAGTTCCGCCTATTCCTGCTTGAAAGCAAGTGTAGGCGGAACTTTTTTGTTGTATCCATTTCCTCTTTTGTCTATTCTTCATTATTCGCCAGACAGCGAACCGAAAAATACCTCTTTCTCCTTACATTTCCAAAATCGTCAACCGACTTCTTTTACATAAGCAGAAAGATCTGCAGCAGAGATGTTTTTGGCTATAATCACACCATTTCCATCCAATAAATAGTTAGTGAACCCCCGGTTCAAACGGTATTTCTTAAATAATCCGGAGTCCTCGCCTTCTGTTTCCACGAAGCAAGTGGGCGTAACTATTTGGTCCTTACGAACGGTTTCCTTAAAGATTGACTGGTATTCGTCAAACGAAACAGAAACCATTTCCACATTATCATTGCGGGAAGCGGAACGAAGCACATTGCTCAAACTTGCGTTTTGCATCCGGGAGTGCGCGTCATAACTTGCCCAAAAGCTAAGCAACACATAGCGGCCTTTCATATTAGCCAGTTTAAATGCAGGTTGCTCTTCTGATGTAGATTCGATTTTAAAATCAGGGGCTACATCACCCTCACTCAAACCTCCGGTCGGTTTGTCTTTCTCAACGAAAGCGGTCAAGGAACAAATCAGTAATACAACAAAAATCCATTTTACATGTCTCATGTAATTCGGTTTTAGTTAATACTATCCGGGACTGTCCTTAAACAGTGGTTTCTTCCCGAAACGTTGTCTTTTCAGGCATCAGGCGAAGAGGAATCCGCTGATTATCAGAGCCTTTATTTTTGAAACCGAGTGCAAAGGTAAGTAATTATTAAATTAACTTCCAAAAAACAAGCAAAAATCTTACTTTTTGAGTATAACTTTTTATGTTATTTAGCATAAAAACGAACTTTTTTCTCTACTTTTGCAGGATTAAAGTCTATTTCTTATGCAACCATCAAATACTGAATTAATTCTGATTCGAGTTACTGGCGAAGATCGCCCGGGACTGACCTCATCCGTGACTGAAATACTTGCCAAATATGATGCTACCATTCTCGACATCGGTCAGGCGGATATTCATAACACATTGTCATTGGGTATCCTTTTTCAAAAGTGAAGAAAGACATTCCGGGTTCATCATGAAAGAACTGTTGTTTAAAGCTTCTTCATTGGGAGTCACGATTCGGTTTGAGCCAATCACGACCGAACAGTATGAGAATTGGGTAGGTATGCAAGGTAAAAACCGCTATATCCTGACTGTGTTGGGGCGCAAGCTTTCTGCGCTGCAACTATCCGCAGCTACCAAGATATTGGCCGAGCAAGGTATGAACATTGATGCTATCAAGCGTCTGACAGGTCGTATCCCATTAGATGAAGACAAGACAGACACACGTACCCGTGCCTGTATCGAATTTTCCGTGAGAGGGACTCCCAAAGACCGAGTTGCTATGCAGGAAGGATTAATGAAACTGGCAAGCGAACTGGAAATGGACTTTTCTTTCCAACAAGATAATATGTACCGCCGTATGCGCCGCCTAATTTGTTTCGATATGGATTCTACATTGATTGAAACAGAAGTTATTGATGAATTGGCTATCCGTGCCGGTGTAGGTGATCAGGTTAAAGCTATTACAGAAAGTGCCATGCGGGGAGAAATAGACTTCACGGAAAGCTTTACGCGTCGTGTAGCACTCTTAAAAAAGGACTGGACGAGTCTGTGATGCAGGAGATTGCAGAAAGTCTGCCTATTACAGAAGGTGTGGACCGATTGATGTATGTACTGAAGAAATATGGCTATAAAATTGCTATCCTTTCCGGAGGGTTTACTTATTTCGGTCAATACCTGCAAAAGAAATACGGCATCGACTATGTATATGCAAATGAGTTGGAAATTGTTGACGGGAAACTGACCGGACGTTATCTGGGAGACGTGGTAGACGGGAAGCGGAAAGCTGAACTACTCCGATTGATAGCTCAGGTCGAGAAAGTGGATATTGCACAGACAATTGCTGTAGGAGACGGTGCAAACGATCTGCCGATGTTAGGAATTGCCGGACTCGGCATTGCATTTCATGCCAAACCTAAAGTCGTTGCAAATGCCAAGCAATCCATTAACACTATCGGACTTGATGGAGTACTCTATTTCCTGGGATTCAAAGATTCTTATTTGAATATGTAATTGAGAGAGAAAAATAGTTTATCTTTGCTAACAAATAAATTGAAAGAATGAAGTTTTCCGAACTGCAACTTAATGCAAATGTGCATGAGGCGCTCGATGCCATGCGATTTGACGAATGTACACCTATACAGGAACAAGCAATTCCAATAATACTTGAGGGTAAAGACTTGATAGCAGTGGCACAGACAGGTACAGGTAAGACGGCAGCATTTCTGCTTCCCGTACTGAATAAACTATCCGAAGGTAAACATCCGGAGGATGCGATTAATTGTGTTATCATGTCTCCTACCCGGGAATTAGCGCAGCAAATCGACCAGCAAATGGAAGGTTTCTCCTATTTTATGCCTGCATCGAGTGTTGCCGTATACGGTGGAAATGACGGAATCCTTTTCGAACAACAGAAAAAGGGCTTACATTAGGAGCTGACGTAGTTATTGCTACTCCCCGGACGTTTAATCGCTCATTTAAGTCTTGGATATGTAGATCTTTCCAAGGTTTCTTATTTTATATTGGACGAAGCGGACCGTATGCTCGATATGGGATTTTATGATGATATTATGCAGATAGTGAAATACTTGCCGAAAGAACGGCAGACTATCATGTTCTCTGCGACAATGCCTGCCAAAATCCAGCAGTTAGCAAATCATCCTGAATAATCCATCGGAAATAAAACTTGCAGTTTCAAGGCCTGCCGATAAAATTATCCAGGCTGCCTATGTTTGCTACGAGAATCAAAAAGTTGGGAATTATACGTAACCTTTTTATGGATGAAGTTCCCGAACGTGTTATTATCTTCGCGTCTTCTAAAATCAAGGTTAAGGAAGTGACAAAAGCCTTGAAATCAATGAAGCTGAATGTAGGAGAAATGCACTCGGATCTTGAACAAGTCCAACGAGAAGCAGTTATGCATGATTTCAAAGCCGGAAGAATTAATATATTAGTAGCTACGGATATCGTGGCACGCGGCATTGACATTGACGATATCCGCCTGGTTA
>VOFG01002570.1_pt1 | contig 24319 bp, 48 predicted proteins | sample 5384171 | NCBI WGS metagenome assembly VOFG01 (sample SAMN12384726, study PRJNA508395) | human gut metagenome | isolation source: healthy gut F | host: Homo sapiens | reverse complement strand
GCGGCAAGCCCTTTAACTTTGCCTTGATCCTGCGGTTGTTGTAGTAATCCAGATATTCAACGAGTTTCTGCTTGAAGTGTTCCATGGAACGGAACTCCTGCAAATACAGCAGCTCACTTTTGAGCAGTCCGAAGAAATTCTCTATCACGGCGTTGTCCAGACAGTTTCCTTTCCGGCTCATGCTCTGTCGGATGCCCTTCTCGCGGAGCATCCGCTGATACCGCTTATGCTGGTATTGCCAGCCCTGGTCAGAATGAAGGATCAACCCGGTTTCATCCGGTATCTTCTCAAAAAGCCTTATCCAGCATAGTCGTAACCATACTCAGAACAGGATGGTCAGAGATGGTGTAACTGACCAGATCGCTGCTGTGCAGATCAAGGATGGGCGAGAGATAGAGCTTCTCGCCAAACAAACTGAACTCTGTCACATCGGTGACCCACTTCTGGTTTGGCTTTTCGGCGCGGAAGTCCCGGTTTAACAGATTTGGCGCAATTTTGCCAACTTCACCCTTGTAAGAACGATACTTCTTCGTTCGGACACGGCAAACTAAGCCCAGCTCCTTCATAAGCCGCTGGACCGTCTTGTGGTTCAGGAGGAAATTGCGCTTGTGAAGTTCTGCTGTAATGCGGCGATAGCCGTATCGTCCTCTGTTTTCGTGGTAGATGGCCGTGATCTCCGCTTTGACAGCTTTATACTTATCTGCACGGTTTATCCGCTTCAGATGGTAGTAGAAAGTGGCACGGGGTAGTTGAGCGATTGAGAGAAGAATATCCAGAGAATGTTTGTGCCTCAGCTTTTGAACTACCAGCGTTTTTTGCGCTGGCGTCGCTCGTCTTCCAAAACCAAGGCTTGCAAGTTTTTAGGTATTCATTCTCCGCACGCAGTCGCTGCACTTCGGCTAGCAGATCTTCTTCCGCCTGCTTCGGCAACTGCTTTGGCGGACGGCCTTTGCTGCTGCGGCCACGCCGTTCGATGGCTAACCCTTCCGGCCCTTCTTCCAGATAAATGCGTTCCCAACGCTCTATAATTTTATGGTCGTTAATTCCGAATTCCTGCATCGTTGCATAGATACTCAGATGTTCTTTTTCCATGGTTTCTACAACCATTCTCTTGAACTCCGGCGTATATCGTTTGTTTGGTACTCCTTTTGGCATAGCAAAGTCTATTTCTTTCGCCCTTTTTCCAGAAACTTCCCAGTTCGAGGATGGTTTTCCAACCGGCTCATGTCTGGTTGTGCGTTCCGCCGTTATCCTGCAAAGCGCCTCCGACAGGGGATTGTCGTCCGGGCGAAAATGGATGACAGCTGTCATAGGGCGTTTGGACACTGTAAATTATCGAGGTTGTTCCAAAGGCGGCATTGACCGTTCTTCCGCGAGGATGGTTTTCCAACCGGCTCATGTCCAAAGCGCCTAAATTGTCGTCCGGTGGATGACAAAAGCGGGACACTGTATTGTCCGCAATTCTTTTGCTCACTAAAGGTCGGTCTGGAAAATGTTGCGCCCTATCAATTTATCTTCGACAGAGCGTCTTGCCCGTGAACGGGCGTATGGATGCAGCCGGAGAGCCCCGGTAGCGATCATTTTTTTCAATTGGATTTATTTTGCAGGCTTTTACAGATTACCTCAGAAAGCACCTATAACAAGAACGGTCACAACAGAAACCCTGTTGTGACCGTTCGCTTTTTCGCTCAGCGAGTTTTAGCTTGGGGAAGTGAACTTATGCCTTCTTGGCGAAATGCTCGTTCAGCGCCTTTACCAGAGCGTCCACATCGCAGCCGTGGACCTGACCGGCCTGCTCCAGAGATTCCATCTGGGAGAAGGGGGCAGCTGGTGCAGTGCATGCCATACTGGTTCAGCAGAGCGGCGGTGTTGGGATCCTGGCGAATCACCTCGCCGATGGTCATGTTCTTGTTGACGACAAACATGGATTTTACCTCCTTATGTCTTATGCAGACAGTATACCCATATCATAGCGCAGCCAAACGCGATGTGCAAGCATTAACATGGAAATAAAATGGAAGGAGGGGAGAAAGCGTAATCTCGCTGACCAGAGGCATGAAAGGAGCGAGAGCCGGATTGGCGGAGTCCAGCAGAAGCGTTATGGATTCCTGACTGCGGCTGATCGCAAAGAACGCCGCACCGTTTCGTGCCTTTTTTCCAAGAGCGTCGCGGCCGTTTTCGATGCGGCGCACCACGAGGATTACATCCGGATGCGGAGCCAGCACGGAAAGCTCACCCCTGCGCCAGATCGGGTCGCTCCTGCGCCGGGCGATCAGTCTGCGATAGCAGTCGGTCAACTCGCCGTCCTCTTGTCCCCACGGGAAGGTCGCGCGGTTGTAAGGATCGCCTGCACCTTGCATTCCAGCCTCGTCACCGTAATAGACCGTCGGCATGCCCGGCAGCGCGCACACCAGCGCAAACATCGCCTTCAGGCGGCGCTTTAGCCATATCATAGTGCGCCTGATCCAGCCGCAGTGTGCGCCAGGTCTCCTTCGGCGCATTTTTCACCGGACAGCCCGCCAGCACGTTCAGCACGCGCGCGCGGTCATGGCTGCCCACCAGATTCATCAGCGCATAAAACATCTGCGGCGGATAGTTTTCGTGCAGCGAACGCACAGTGCGCGCAAAATCCTCCGAAGTTCCCTTGCCGGTGAAGAAGTTCAGCAGTGCGTTGCGCAGAGATAATTCATCGCACTGTCCAGCGAATGCCCCAGCGCATAGGAGCGGAGCTGCCCATAGGCCACTTTGTTGCTCACGTCCTCCCAGACCTCGCCCAGCACGGCAGCGTCCGGGTTTTCCGCCTTGACGCGCTTGCGCAGGGCGATGATGAAATCGTCCGGCAGTTCGTCCGCCACGTCCAATCGCCAGCCGGAGGAGCCGCGGCGGATCCATTGCGCGACCACGCTGTTCTTGTCCTCAATGATGAAATCACGGTAGGAGGGACAGTTTTCCTCGACCTCCGGCAGGGTCTTGACGCCCCACCAGCAATCATATTCCTCCGGAAGTTCTTAAAGCGATACCAAGAAGCGTGGGCGAATCCTTGGATTGATACGCACCTATGGAATTATACAGCCCATAGCGGTTGAAATAGACGCTGTTGTCGCCCGTATGGGAGAACACGCCGTCCAGCATCACGCGGATGCCCTGGCTGCGCGCCGCCTTGCACAGGCGCACGAAATCCTCGTTCGTGCCGAAGGTGGGGTCCACGTGCGTATAGTCCCCGGTGTCGTATTTGTGATTGGACTGTGCGTCGAAAATAGGGTTCAGATACAGCACCGTTACGCCGAGGTTCTTTAGATACGGCAGCTTTTCGATGATGCCGTTTAGGTTTCCGCCGAAGAAGTCGTGACCGAGATTCGGCCCCAGCGGTTTGTTGGAATACTCGTTGGGCAGATCGTTCCAGTTTTTGTGCGTGACCAGCCCCGGCTTTTGGAGAGCAGCGGCGCACCGCCGTCGCAGAAGCGATCCACAAAAAATCTGATACATGATGCCGTCGTGCATCCAGGAGGGGCACCGTGTAATTCTTGTCGTAGACCGTGATCTGATAAGATGGGGGAAGGTGTTCGCAGATCTGTCCCACGCCACCCTGACCATAGCTGTTGTTGCCGTACCAGTAGAGCTGTCCGCCGGTGACGACCATAAAGGTGTACCAGAGGGATCACCGGCTGCTGCGGCAGGGGGGAGCTGCACCTCGTAAAGGCAGCTGCCGTCCATATAGCCGCGCAGGCGCATCGGCAGCTTTTGCTCGCCCGCATCCGACCAGAGGCGCAGCGTGCAGACCGAACCCTCCGGTGCGGAAAGACGCAGGCGCACGGAAGAGCCTGGGGACGAGCCCCTGCGGCCAGCGGTACTTTTGCGTTCTGTGAATCGTGCTTGATTTCGATTGCCATGAAGGTTCTCCTGAATTATTTGTCTTCGTGCAGCGGCTTGAGATGCCAGATCTTATCCACATATTCTGAATGGTGCGGTCGGAGGAGAAGTAGCCCGACTGCGCCACGTTGATCACGGCGCTGCGCCACCAGGCGCGGGTGTCATAGAGACGGTTGACCATTTCCTGCTTGCGGGCGTAATCTGCAAAGTCCTTCAGCACCAGATACGGATCGGCCATGCCGCCGTTATCGCCGAAGAGCAGCGCATGATACAGCTCGGAGAAGATGCGGTTCGGGCCGAGCGTGCCGTCCACCATCTCGTCCATGATGCGGCGGATGACGGGCTCTGCTCGTAGACATCGCCCGCGCGGTAGGTATTGCCGCATAGAGCGCGTCGACCTGATCGCTGGTCAGACCGAAAATAAAAATATTATTCTTGCCCACGCGGTCGAAGATCTCGATGTTGGCGCCGTCCATCGTGCCGATGGTCAGTGCGCCGTTCATCATGAACTTCATATTTCCGGTACCGGAGGCCTCTTTGCCGGCGGTAGAAAGCTGCTCGGAGAGGTTGGCGGCAGGCATCAGGTGCTCAGCGGCGGTCACACGTTATAGTTCTCCAGGAAGATGATCTTAATCATCTGGCTGGCGCGCGGATGCGCGGGCGACCAGCGCGGCCACGTTATTGATGAGCTTGATAATGAGCTTTGGCGCGGATGTATCCGGCGCGGCCTTGGCGCCGAAAAGGAAGGTGCGCGGCTTGATCTCAAAGGTGGGATCGTCCACGATGCGGTTGTACAGCGACAGAATGTGCAGCACATTCAGCAGCTGACGCTTGTATTCGTGCAGACGCTTGGCCTGCGCGTCGAGCAGGGTATCGGGGTCGAAGGCGGTGTCCTGATGACGGGCCAGCCAGGCGCCGAAATCCTTCTTGTTCTCATGCTTGATCTCCGCGAACTTCTCAAGGAAGGCGGAATCATCCGCAAACGGCATCAGATCGACCAGGCGCTCGGGGATCCTTGACCCACTTATCGCCGATGGCCTCGCAGATCAGCTCGGTCAGGCGCGGGTTGGCGCACATCAGCCAGCGGCGGTGCGTGATGCCGTTGGTGATGCCGATGTATTTCTGCGGCTCCATGGTGTAGTAATCATGGAAGGTGGACTTTTTCAGAATTTCCGCGTGCAGCTGGGAAACGCCGTTGACGGAATAGGCAAACGCGCAGCAGAGGTTGGCCATATGCACCTGACCATAGGACAGGATCGCCAGCCCGCCGATGCGCTCCCACTGACCGGGATAGGCGTTCCAAAGGCGCTTGCAGAATTCCTCGTTCAGCCCCTGAAGGATCTGATAGATGCGGGGCAGAGTGGTCTTGACCATGTCCTCCGGCCAGCGCTCCAGCGCCTCGGCCATGATGGTGTGATTGGTGCAGGCGAAGGTATGCTCCACAACCTTCAGAGCATCCTCCCATGTCATGTTTTCCTGGTCAATCAGCAGGCGCATCAGCTCTGGAATCGCCAAACCCGGATGGGTGTCGTTGATGTGGACGACCACTTTTCCGGCAGCTTGGTTAAATCGGTTCCATAGTGCTTTTTATAGTTATTGATGATATACTGCATGGTAGCGGACGTGAAGAAATAGTGCTGCTTCAGACGCAGCTCGCGTCCCTCGTAATGGTTATCCTCGGGATAGAGAATCTTGGAGATGACCTCAGCAAGATTGCGCTCGTCCATGGCGCGGACGTAATCGCCTTTGTTGAAGTATTCCATGTTGATGCGCTTGGGCGCGCGGGCAGACCACAGGCGCAGCGGCACGACGTTGTCTACATCGTAACCCACGCAGGGCATATCGTAAGGAACCGCCAGCACGGTGGTGTAATCCACATGCTTGTAGATCTTGCGGTCGCCCATGATTTCTTCTTCAACGCGGCCGCCGAAGTGCACCTCGCAGGTATCGCCCTGCTGCACTTCCCAGGACAGCCGTTTTCCAGCCAGTTGTCGGGCAGCTCTACCTGGTTGCCGTCGATGATCTTCTGGCGGAACAGGCCGTATTCATAACGGATGGAGCAGCCCATCGCGGGCATATCCAGCGTCGCCAGGGAATCCAGGAAGCATGCGGCCAGGCGGCCCAGACCGCCGTTGCCCAGACCCGGATCAGGCTCCTGCTCGGCAATGGCGTCAAAGGAGATGTTCAGGTCGGAAAGCGCCCGCTTGTAGTCGTCCGTGCGCACCAGGTTCAGGATGTTGTTGTGCAGCGCGCGGCCCATCAGGAATTCCACCGAAAGATAATAGACGCGGCGGCTCTTCTCCGCGTGGCGTAGATGACGGGACTCGACGAATTTATCCATGATCTGATCGCGAACGGTCAGCGCCACGGCCTGATAGATCTGCTCCTCGGTCGCCTCGTCCAGCGTACAGCCGAAGCTGCGCTCCAGATTGCCGGTGATCGAGTCCTTGATCCAGTCAACATTATATACTCGCTCCATGCTTTTCTTTCCCTCCATAAATCTGCCCGAAAACAGAATCCAGCTCATACTTAGCATCAGCTTTCCGTTTGATTCTAGCACATTCCATAGTGCGGTACAAGAAAAAATAGCGTGAAAAAACAGGGCATTTATTCAACAATGTCGAAAAAAAGCCATGAGAGCGGAACAATCCGTTCTGCATTAGTCTATATGCCGGAACGCAGCGGCGATGCGCCTGTTTTTCCGGCTTAAAAACAAGGGAGGAGCCCCATGCAGAAACTCAACACCAAGCGAACCATCTTGACAGGGCTTGCGTTCCTGTCCATCTGTACGTTCTGGCAGATCTACGATTCCATCATCCCTTTGATCCTGAAGGAGGAGTTTGCCATCGGCGATACGCTCTCGGTGTGATCATGGCGCTGGATAACGTGCTGGCGCTTTATTCCTGCTGCCCGTGCTGGGCGCGCTTTCCGACAAGACCCACACGAAATTGGGGCGCAGAGTGCCCCATATATTGGCGGGCACGGCCTGCGCGGTGGTGTTTATGATGCTGCTGCCGGTCTCGGCCAAGGCTAGAAATCTGCCGCTGTTCCTGGCGGCGCTGGCTCTGACGCTGCTCTCGATGAGCCTTTACCGCTCGCCCGCCGTGGCGCTGATGCCGGACCTGACGCCCAAGCTGCTGCGCTCCAAGGGCAACGCCATCATCAACCTCATGGGCGCGGTCGGCGGCGTGATGGCGCTGGGCTTCATCACCGTGATGGTGCCCAAGACCGAAAATCCTGACTACACCGCCGTGTTTGCCGCTGCGGCCATCGTGATGGTGGTTTCGGTGACGATCCTGGCGCTGACCATCCGCGAAAACAAAATGGCGGTCAAGGATGAGCCCGAGGAGAAAGAGAGGGCGGAGAACGTTCCGCAGCGCGGTCTTTCCGCTCCCGAAAAGCGGTCGCTGGTGCTGATATTGGCCTTCGGTGTTCTTCTGGTTTATGGGGTATAACGCGGTCACGACAGCGTTTTCCAAGTATGCAAGGGGCCTATTGGGGCCTTACAGGCGGCGCGTTTGCCTACACGCTGATCATCGCGCAGGCCGCGGCGATCTGCGCCTATCTGCCGGTAGCGGCGCTGAGCCAGCGCATCGGCCGGCGCAAGACCATTCTCTGCGGCGTGACGGGGCTGACGCTTGCCTTCGGTGCGGCGGTGTTCTTTAGGTCCTTCAACTACGGTATGTTTGCGCTCTTTGCGCTGGCGGGTATCTCCTGGGCGGCCATCAACGTCAATTCCTACCCCATGGTAGTGGAGTTTGCCAAGGGAGCGGACGTGGGAAAATACACGGGCTTCTATTATACTTTCTCCATGGCGGCGCAGATTATTACCCCCATCCTCCGGCTTCCTGCTGAAAACGCGGGGTATCACACGCTTTTCCCTTACGGTGCGGTGTGCGTCGCGGTATCGTTCTTCACGATGCTTTTCGTGCGTCACGGCGATGCAAAAACCGAGAAGCTTTCTTCCAAATTGAGGCTTTTTGCTTCTCCCGACGATTGATTCTGACTTGTAACGAAGTTGTTGTCATTTCCAATTTTGTTGAAATCTCCCGAATCGGCCGATATAATGGTTTTGTAGAAAAAGTTCCGGCATTTGTTGGAATTTGAGCTTTCAGGAGGAAACCATTTTGAATAGATCGGGAGCATGGAAAAAGCGGCGGCTGTTGCAGTAGTTGCGGCGACGATGGTCTGCACGACGCTGACGGCGTATGCTGCCACCGGCACGGCAACCTCGTCGGTGATGGTGCGGCAGAAGGCATCAACGTCCTCAACGGCGTGCTTTCCACCGTTAAAAAGGGCGAAACCGTCACTGGTGCTGAGGTGGATGGCGATTGGGCCAAGGTCAAGACGGTTCGCGCACGGGCTATGTTGCGGCGCGCTATCTCGATATTTCGGGCAAGACTTCTTCGTCCGCCTCCTTTCCTCCTCTTCCTCCTCTTCCTTCGTCCTCTTCTTCGACCCTGCGCAAGGGCGATGAGGGTGATGCGGTCAAGGAGATGCAGAAAAAACTGATTCAATTGGCTATCTCGATACCGATGCGACCGGCTTGTTCGGTTCCGCCACCCGCGAGGCCGTCAAGGCCTTCCAGAAGGCGCAGGGCATTTCGGCCGACGGTTTAGCGGGGCAGCGCGACGCTCAAGGCGCTCGCCAACGCAGCGGGAGGTTCGTCCTCCGGCGATAAGAGCAGCACGGCTTCTTCCTCTCCATGCAGAAGGGAGACGAGGGATCAAACGTTACGTCCCTGCAGAAGATGCTGATCCAGTTGTTACCTCAAGACCGATGCAACCGGTTTACTTTGGTTCCGCAACCAAGGACGCGGTGTTGTCCTTCCAGAAGGCGGCGGGGCTTTCCGCCGACGGCGTAGCAGGACCCGCGACAGTCAAGGCGCTCGGAAAAAAAGAGCGGAAGCGAGTTCCACCAACGCCTCGACGAGCACGTCCTCTTCCGGCGTGCTGCGCGAGGGCGATGAAAAAGATGATGTGAAGGCGATGCAGGAGCTGCTCATTGAGGCAGGCTATCTCAAGACCAAGGCGACGGGCTTCTTCGGCTCGGCCACGGCTGCGGCGGTGCGTTCCTTCCAGAAGGATCACAGCCTCAGCGCTGACGGCGTTGTGGGCCAGGCCACGATGACGCTGCTGAAAAAGGCTTCGACCATTGTCAACGACGATTCCAACAAGGATAATTCTTCCGTCATGATTCCGGAAGAGGTGGACGACGGCAACGATGGCGCGCCCGCGACCGATATCGGCAAGGTCGAGGATACGCAGGTGCGCGGCGATATCGTGCTGGAGGACTGGTGGTCGGGCAAGATCGATTCCATCATCAAGCGCAGTCAGACCTTCACCGTCACCGATGTGATCACCGGCAAGTCCTTCCGCTGCGCGCGCTACGGGCGGGCAGAATCATCTGGACGCGGAGCCTTATACCGCGGAGGATGCGGCCATCATGTATGAGATCTTCGATTACACCTGGTCCGCACGCGCGATCTGGCTGACCTTTGACGGCGTGACCTATGCCGCCGCCATGAACGGCATGCCCCACGGCGGCCAGCGGATCAACAGCAACAATTTCAGCGGTCAGTTCTGCATTCATTTCCTCAACAGCCGCACGCACGGCGGCAACCGCGTCAACGAGGATATGCAGGCGCGCATTCAGGAAGCCTTCCACGCGGGCTGATCGAGCGGTAATTTGAATAGAAAAAACTCCCCGGTCGGGGAGTGCTTTTTTGCCGCCGGAAAGCATAAAAAATCAGATACAAGGAGGGATGGCGGATGAACGGACGGGAAGGGCAGGAGACAAGACGCGCACTGCGTGGGCGCGTGCATGCGGTGGAACTGTGCAACCGGGAAACCGCTGCGTTTACGGGCGTTGCGGATGTGGAATCCTTCAATGAAGAGGAGATCGTGCTGCTGACCGATTTGGGTAATAATCACCGTGCTGGCGGGGAGGGGCTGCACATCGTCAAGCTGAATCTCGATGACGGTGTGCTGGAGGCCGAGGGGCGCATCCTCGCGCTGGAATATGCCGACGAGCCGAAAATGGGCAAAAGGGATTCCTTTCCGGCCTGTTCGGCGAGGGAGAAACGATGCTGTTTGAAACGCTGGGACAGGCGCGCATCTTTCTCTGGATGACGGCGGCAGGCGCGGGGCTTTCAATGCTGTACGATTTGTTCTGCCTGGCGGGAAGTGCCTTTTGGGCGGCGAGGCGAGGGGGTTTCGACGCGCTGTTTGCCGCTGGGGCGGGCGCGCTGCCTTTTGGGCATGAAGCGGGTGCAGATGAGCGGATTGCGGCCTATGCTGCTGGGCGGCGGTGGGGCTGGTTTCTCTATGCCGCATCTGTTTCCCGTTTTTTCGCTGGACAGCTGAAAAATAGGGAATTATCGACGAAAAAGGAGACAGACAACGGTTGACAAGACGGTTTGTCCTGTCTATAATTTGGTAAATCCCATAGATAAGGAGGATGCGTGATGCCGGAAGCAACAAAAAAGCGGCGATTTCGGTGCGTTGGATATTGCTCGCGTTTCTGCTGCTGCTGGCCGTTGGCTACGGCGTGACGTATCTTCAGCAGCAAAGAGCATTGATGCGGCGCAGCAGCGCATTGACGAGCTGAACAACCAGCTGGAAGAGATGCGATTGACGGCGGCCGCGCTGGAAAGCGACTTGAATTCAGCAAGACTGATGCCTACATCGAGCGCGTGGCACGTGGGGAACTGGGGTACGTCAAGCGGGCGAAATCAAGTTTGTCGAAAGCGAGGACGGTGCTGCACAGGGCAGCGCTGCGGAGCCCGCCGCATCTGTCGAACCGACGGCGACAACGGAGCCTGCGGCGCAACCGGACGACATGAAGGAACCGCAGCAGACGGATGATCCCAATCCGGAGGGAAACAACTGAGCCGCAGCCCGAAAGGGAAGCGGCTTTTTCATGCAAAGGAGAGAAAAATGCGCAATTTGGCGGTGATCGATATCGGCAGCAACTCTGTGCGGCTTTTTTGCTGCGTGCAGACGGGAGCGGAAAAGCAGATGCTGGAAACGACGCGGCTCGGCCAGGGCGTGGCGGAGCGGATGCTCCAGCCGGAACCCGTGCGTCGGACGGTGGAAGCCATCGGTATGTTCTGCCGCCTGGCGAGGGAAACGGGGCGCAGAGCAGGTTTTCGCCTTTGCCACCTCGGCGGTGCGCGATGCGCGCAACCCGGAAGCGCTGCTCGGCCCCGTTTGGGAGAAATACGGCGTGAAGATTGACATATTGCCGGGTGAGGTGGAGGCGCAGCTGGCCTATTTGGGCGCGGCGGACGGGAAACGTGCCTGCGTGGTTGATATCGGCGGTGCATCCACGGAGCTGGTAGCAGGCGATCGGGAAGTACAGCGCGCCGTAAGCTTGCAGATCGGCGCGGTACGGCTGAAGGATCGTTTCGGCTTGGATCGGAAAACAGCCGAAAAAGAGCTGGATGCGCTCTTTACCGACCAACGGTCTGTTTTGAAATATGGCAGGATGCGCCGCTTTTGGGCATTGAGGCACGGTCACGACGCTGGCGGCGATGGAGCAGCGCATGGCGGTTTACGACCCACAGCACATCAATGGGTTTGGCCTGACGCGGGGAGAGTGAGCACCTGGGTGGACGAGCTGTGGCCGCTGCCCGCCGAACGGCGCGTTACCCAGGCCTGCAGCCGCAGCCGACATCATTGCGCACGGTGCGCTGATTCTGAGCGATGCCTGACGGTGCTGGATCGTCCGAAGGTATGCGTCTGCACGGGAGACAATTTGAAGGGCTATCTGGCCTATAAGGGAGTCGAATGATATTTTCATCAAACCCATCGGCATAGCCGATGGGTTTGCTTGCTATTGACAATTCTAGTGGGTCATTTTGAAAAATGATCCTGCAATCGGAACAGACTTCTTTTGTTAAAGACAGGTTCCAAGCGTGCATTCGGCTATGCCACCGTTTGTGCTTCAAAAAAGGTTAGCCAATCCATTTCGAGTATTTCCTCCACCTCAACATCATGGTTGAATCTGCAAAGAATGACATATTCAAACTTCTGTTTGTCCGGTATTGCGGAACTCTTTGGCTCTAAGCCATAAAATACCCCTGTGTTATGACCGCTTGTGGATTTGATGCTGTATCGATCTCCTTTGCGGCTGATAGCATCAATGTTTTCTGTGCTGATAGGGGCGGCAGCCAAAGTGGCAGACCTGCTGTATGGTTATAGCATTCGATAGCCAGGTATTCGCCCAAATCTCCAAGAAGATTGTTCGTGCGGATCACACCGCGGGCTTTCAAATTCTTTGATAACAGATCCATAGAGCGAAATAATTTCGTCGTTTCTAATGCAGTTAAATCCATAATCGATAACCTCCGGGAAAAGTGAATGCTTTAGATTAATAAAACATAATGAAGACCTGCTTTCCATCAGTTTTTTTGAGTGAAAAATAAGCCTGTGCAGAAAAACTGCACAGGCTCATGATTTGTATGGGAGAAAGAATTTATTCCACAGGTTCGTCCATCAGGCGGATTGCGGCGCGGATGGCGTCGGCAGAGGTGCGCAGCTGCGCCATTTCCTCATCGCTCAGGTGGATAGGCAGCACCTGCTCCACGCCGTTTACACCGACGATGCACGGCAGGCTCAGGCACACGCCGTCCAGCCCCGTACTGCCCGGTCAGCAGCGAGCGAGCTGACGGTCAGGATCGACTGTTCATCGCGCAGGATGGCTTTCGACGATGCGGCGCACCGCCAGCGCTACGGCGTAAAAAGGTTGCGCCTTTTGCCCTCGATGATGCGATAAGCGGCGTTGCGCACCTTGTCGTCAAATTCAGCCCGAACGGTCTGCGAAAGGCTGCCCTGGCAGGAGGCACAGAGCGAGCAATATTCATCCATGCCCATGCCCGCGATGCTCGTCAGGCTCCAGGCGGGCAGCTCCGTATCGCCGTGCTCGCCCAGCACATAGGTGTGCACGTTGCGCGGGTCTACGCCCGTGTGCTGCGAGAGCAAATAACGCAGGCGCGAGGTATCCAGCACCGTGCCCGAGCCGATGACCTGATTGGCCGGAAGTCCGGAAAGCTTCAGGTCACATACGTCAGCACGTCGCAGGGATTGGTTACCACCAGCAGAATCGCGTGCGGTGCGTATTTGATCATTTTCGGCACGATCTGCCGGAAAACAGTGATGTTTTTGCGCGTCAGATCCATGCGCGTCTCACCCGGCTTCTGGTTTGCACCCGCCGTCAGCACGACGATATCGGCGTTTTCGCAATCGGGATAATCGCCCACCTTGATGTCCGCAGGCGGGCAAAGCGGTATGCCGTGCGCCAGGTCGAGCACTTCACCCTGCGCCTTTTTTTGATTTAAGTCGATCAGCACCAGATCCGATACCAGCCCGGAGACCAGCAGCGTGTAGGCCGTGGTGGCTCCCACCTGCCCCGCGCCGACGACCACGATTTTGTTGCCTTGTTTTCTCATTTGACGTCCCTCCTTACCTTTCGGGGTCACTTATAGGATAACCCAGGAGGGGGAAAATCAAACGTTAAAAATTATCAATCCTCGTCTACGACCTTGCGGCAGACGTCCGGGTAGTTGGTGATCAGCGCGTGGCAGCCGACCGATTTGAGCTGCTTCATGGCCTGCTCGTCGTTGACCGTCCAGGGGTTGATTTCGATGCCGTTTTTCAGGCAGCCTTCTACCGTTCCGCACCATCAGCGTGGGATAGAAGGGATGGATGGCGTTGGCGTGATGCGCTGCGCATAAGCGTGCGGCTCGATCAGTGCCTCGGAATAGAGCAGACCGATGCGCGCCTCGGGGTCGATCTGGCGCACCAGCATCAGCGAATAGTGGTTGAAGGAGGAATAGATCACGCGATCCTGCAAACCGGCGGCGCGCACGGCGTCAATGGTCTTCTGTTCAATGCCGTCGTAGAGCACGACGCCGGTCTTAAGCTCGATGTTTAGATAGAGATTGTTGGTCTTGAGGAAATCCAGCACTTCGGGAAGCGTCGGGATGCGCACGTTGCGGTAGCCCCGATGCCGTTGTAAACATCCAGCTTTTCAGTTCCGCCAGCGTCAGGTCCTTGACCATCGCGTCCACGCCGCAGGTGACTCGCTGGACGTTTTCATCATGGGTGACGATGATTTCGCCGTCCTTGGAGAGGTGAACGTCTAGCTCGATGCCGTCGGACTTCATTTTGTCGGCCAGGGCAAAGGCTTCCAGCGTGTTTTCCGGCGCGTAACCCGAAAGCGCCGCGGTGCGCCCAAACGTATGTCATCATCAAAACACTTTTTCAAAGAGAATGCGTTCCTTAACTGCCTATATTATATCTTTTTTCTGGTCAAATGTATACGGGGATGTTATACTCAGGTGTATGAAAATCCAGAAAGCGGAGGAGGAGAAGAAAGCCATGTTTGGAAAGAAAAGAAGATGCTCGGGCGCGCGTTCCGTCCAGCCCGGAGACGCGCTATCAGTCGGCAAGAAGCAGCCTTTGCTGGTGGTCGTCCTGACGGCGATCAATTTGTTGCTGCTGGTGATGCGCAGCAGCACGCAGTTTCTGTTTTCAGCATCCTTTCCCAGCTATCTCTATATCATAGCGGATGAGTTTGCCGATTATCTCGGCATGGGTACGGTGCTGCGGCTCGGTGCGCTTGCGGTGGGCGTATGCGATATCGGGCTGTATCTGCTGTTCTGGTTCCTTTCAAAGAATGCGCGCGGGTTCATGACCGCGTCGCTGGTGTTGTTTTGCGCGGACTGTCTGGCATATCTCTTCGGCTTCCTGATCTTTGAATTCGATGCGTCCAGCGTCATTGAAGCGGTTTTCCATATCTGGGTACTGTGGACGCTGATCGCCGGTGTGAGGGCGGCGCGCGATCTAAAGTGTCAGGAGCAGACTGCGGTGATGATGGCCTCTACCATGGCCGCCGAGCCGGAAGCGCCTGCGCAGCCTGAGAAGCCGCAGTCACCCACAATGTAATTTTCTCAAAGGTGCGTTGACAAACGCGCGGGGGATGAGTATAATGCTGGTAGCAAAGGCTGAGACGGGGAACAAGTAGCCCCGAAAAGCCGCCGAAGAGAGCCCTGGGTTGGTGAAACAGGGTGCGGACTTTTCCCGAGCGAATACATCCCGAGCTGCTTTGCGAAAGAATCCGTTCGGATTTCGGTAGTAAAAAGACGGAAGCCCCTGTTATCATGGGTGCGGCAGAATGATGGTTCTGCCAGGCGAGGCCGGAGCAATCCGGTGAAAAGAAGTGGTACCGCGAGTTTGTTCAGAGCCGCCTTCTCAAAGAATTGAGAGGGCGGCTCTTTACGTTTCCCGACCAAGAAAGGAAAGCCGAAGAACATGGAACTCAATTATGCAAAGCGCTTTGACGGCATCACAGGCAGCGCGATCCGCGACATTTTCAAACTCCTGACCAACCCCGCGATCATCTCCCTTTGCGGGCGGTAACCCCGCCAACTCCGCGCTGGAAAGCGACGTGGTTTCCCGCCTGGCGCAGAAGGTGCTGGCCGAGCGCGGCACGCAGCTGCTGCAATACGGACAGACCGAGGGCTATGCCCCTTTGCGTGAATCGGCGGCGGAATTCTTCGCTACAACGGCGTGGACGTTCGCCCCGAACAGCTGCTGCCTGTCACCGGCAGCCAGCAGGCGCTCGATTTGATCTGCAAAGCGCTGCTCGATCCCGGCGATTCGATGTTGGTCGAAAGCCCGACCTTTTGGGCGCACTGCAAACCTTCAAGCTCTATCAGGCGAATCTCGTGCCGGTGGAGACCGATGAGGACGGCGTGATTCCCGAGCTGCTGGAAGAAAAGATCGTCAAGCACAATCCCAAGCTGATCTACCTGATTCCCACCTTCCAAAAACCCCACGGGCCGCACCCTGACGCTGGAGCGCCGCAAGGCCGTGGCGGAGATCATCGCCCGTCACCCCGGCGTGGTGCTGATCGAGGACGACCCTTATCGCGACCTGCGCTATGCGGGTGAGGCGCTGCCCGCCATCAAGGCGTTTGACACCACCGACCGCATCGTTTACTGCAATAGCTTCTCCAAGATCATCTCGCCCGGTCTGCGCGTGGCGGCGGCGGTCTGCACCGAGCCGACCCTGATGCGCAAGCTCGTCATCGGCAAACAGTCCACCGATGTGCATTCCCCAACCTCAATCAGGCCATTGTGGATGCGTATCTGCGCGAGGGCATTTTGATGGATCATATCCGGAAGATCTCCGAAAGCTACGGCAAGCAGATGGCCAAGATGCAGGAGATGCTCTCCACCTTCCCGGCTTCCGTCAAGTATACCCGTCCGGACGGCGGCATCTTCCTGTGGGTAGAGCTGCCGGAGGGTTTCAATGCCCAAGCCCTGACCACCGCCACCGAAATGGGCGTGGCCTATATCCCCGGCACGCATTTCTACGCCGTGCCCGATACCCATCACAACACCATGCGCCTAAACTTCTCCAACGCGACGCTGGAGAACATTGAAAAGGGCATGACGATCCTCAAGGAACTCTTTATCTCGCAGGGCTTGAAGTAATTCGTTTTTCAGGAGGCGTTCCGCATGAAGATCGAGCGGCGCAAAGCGTCGCTTTCGGATGCGGAAATTCTCTGGAAAAATGCAGAAGGCGGCCTTTTTTTTCCGCTTTTTACGAGATCTACCGCGACGAGGGCAGCCCGGCGATGGAGCCGCTTTCCCGCACGCAGGAGCGGTTGGAGCAGAGCGAGACGAGCTATTATTTATCCTGGCGGATGGGGCGCCTGCCGGAGCGATCCGCGTGCGGGATTGGCAGGGTGAGCGCCCCAAGGTCATCAGCCCCTGTTCGTGCTGCCGGACTTTCAGGGGCGCGGCATTGCCCAGCGGGCGATCCGCCGAGCGGAGGAAATCCACGGCAGCCATGATTGGCTGCTGGATACCATCGTTACGGAGGACAAGCCCGCCATCTTTACGAGAAGATGGGCTACCGGGATATCGGCAAGCGCTGTCCGGTCAATGAGAAATTGACCTTTGGTGCTCTACTATAAGGCGTAAAAAATGCAAACAAAGTGTATCCATCGTGTATCTATTTAAGAAAAGGAGAAACAAAACAATGGCTGAAAACGTTATGGATGTGCTGCGCGAGAGAGGCGTCATCGCGCAGACGGTTTATGAGGACGATCTTTACAAGATGCTGGGCAGCGAAAAGGTCACCTTCTACGTCGGCTTCGATCCGACCGCGGACTCCCTGCACATCGGTCACTACATCCCGATCATGGCCATGGCGCATATGCAGCGCGCGGGCCATCGTCCCATCGCGCTGATGGGCGGAGGCACCGGCCTGGTGGGCGACCCCTCCGGCAAGAGCGAGCTGCGCAAGATGCTCACCCGTGAGGACGTCAACCATAACGTCGAGTGCATCAAGAAGCAGATGAGCCGCTTCCTGGATTTCTCCGACGACAAGGCGCTCATCGTCAACAACGCAGACTGGCTGACGAACCTGAACTACATCGACTTCCTGCGCGAGGTCGGCGTCCACTTCTCCGTCAACCGCATGCTGACCGCCGAGTGCTACAAGCAGCGCATGGAAAAAGGCCTGACCTTCCTGGAATTCAACTACATGCTGCTGCAGAGCGACGACTTCCTGGAGCTGTTCCGTCGTTACGGCTGCCGCGTCGAAATGGGCGGCAACGATCAGTGGAGCAACATGCTGGGCGGCGCGGATCTCATCCGCCGCAAGGAGCGCGAGCCCGCCTTTGCCATGACCTTCAAGCTCCTGCTCACCCACGACGGACGCAAAATGGGCAAGACCGAGGCCGGCGCACTGTGGCTCGATCCGGCAAAGACCAGCCCGTACGACTTCTACCAGTACTGGCGCAATGTTGACGATCAGGACGTCGAAAGTGCCTCGGTCTGCTGACCTTCCTGCCGATGGACGAGGTTCGCCGCCTGGGCGCGCAGCTTCAGGGCTCTGAGATCAACGAGGCCAAGAAGGTGCTGGCCTACGAAGTGACCAAGCTGGTACACGGCGAGGAAGAGGCGCAGGCCGCGGCCAAGGCGTCCCGAAGCGCTCTTCGGCGCGGGCGCGATGGCGGGCGCGGTGCCCACCACCGAGATCAGCACGCTGGAAGGCTGCAAGCGCGTCATCGACCTGATGGTCAAGGCAGGGCTTTGCAAGTCGCTGGGCGAGGGCCGCAGACTGATTGCGGGCGGCGGCGTCTACGTCAACGACGATAAGGTGACCGAGCCCGATCAGGAAGTTTCCGAAAAGGACTTCGGCACCGAGGGCCTGATGATCCGCAAGGGCAAGAAGGTGTTCCATCGCGTCGTTCTCAAGTAAGAAGCCTGTCATTTTTTCAAAAAAGGGATCTTACATGAAAAAATCTGTGTTCTTTTGTCCGCTGCCGTGCTGGCGGCAAGTCTTGCCGCGTGCAGCGCAGCACCTGCTGTGAATGAGACGGCTGCGCCCTCCGCAGAGCCGGAGGTTACGGCGATTCCCGCTGCGGAAGCGACGGTCGAACCACGGCGGAACCCAGCGCGGAATCGGCTGCCGAGCCCGTGCAGACCAAGGACGCGCTCTATGACGCGGTGCTGGATAAATACCGCAAGGCGCTGACGGAAGAGTGGAATGTAGAGGATTACGAGTGGAGGGCATGAGCTATCTGACAGCCATCACGCCGGCGGATCAGGTCGGCTTCTGCCGCATGGATCTGGACGGCGACGGACGCGAAGAGCTGATCGTCGGCACAGGAGGGGAGATCTTCGACCTCTATACGCTCAACGAAACCGGAGATACGCTGATTTCGCTCTGCTCCGCAAGCGAACGCGATACCTATACGTATTGCAAGGGGAACTTCATCCGCAACGTCGGCTCCTCCGGCGCGGACAACAGCGTGGATATCTACTATGCGGTGAAGAACGGCAAGCTCGAACCGGTGCGCAGCCTGATTTTCGATACCGATTCCTGGTATGATTGCGGAACGGAGCTGGATACCGCGAACGGAACCAAGATCACTGAGGAACAGGCCAATGCGATCGATGCGGAGTATTCCCCGATGGTGCTGGAGCTGGCCCCCCTGCAATAAAGGCGGTTTTTGTTCGGATTTGCCTGACAAATTAACATTGATGGAGTAAAATAACAGTCGGCACACAAAAAATGTGTCGACTGAATTTTTTTGTGGGGAGAAACAGAAATATATGAGTCGGATCAACGCCGAAGAGGAATTGCAACGACAGATACAGCCGCATACCGTGCGCAATATGACGGTCTCCGTCACGGAAGGCGTACTCGACGCCATTGCCATGGGCATGATCCCGCTGAACACGGTCGTGACCTACTTTATCTCGGATTATGTCAACAACTCCTTTTTTGATCGGTTTGCTGCCCACACTGCAATCGGCCTGTAACGCGATTGTTCAGATTTTTGCTGGGCGAAAAGCTCAGGGGCCGTGAGCGCTTCAAGCCGCTGTGCAACCTGGGTACCTTTTCTGTTCCGCTGCGCATGGCTGATTATCTCGATTCTGATTCTGTTCTTCAACCGGATGCAGCCCATCGGTTTTGTCTGCGTATTTTATGCGATCTATTGCTTTAACGGTTTGTGCCAGGGCATCACGTCGCTGACTTATACCCAGATGATGAATAAGGTCATTCCCAACCGCGTCAAGGGACGCTTCTTCGGTGTGCGCGGCGCGCTCAACTCTGCGGCGGGCATCATCGGTGCGCAGATCGGCGGCGCGGTGATCGCGTCCAGCGGCGATGTGCGGCGGTTTCGGCTGGCTGTTCCTGATCGCTTTTGCACTGGATATGATTTCGGTCGCTTGCCAATGCGCGATGGTGGAGCCCGCCATCCGCATGGGCTCGGCGCAGCCTGCGCATTCTCATCGGAACTTCTTTACCGACTTCGGCCGACTGATGAAGCGGGATTCCAACATTGCCAGCTATGTTGTGGCGATGTTCCTCATCACCATCGGCATGTCGTTCTTTACCTTCCAGACCGCGCATTCCAAGGAGGCGCTGGGGGCTGACCGGCGGGCAGCTGGGCATTGTCACCACCATTATGTATGTGACCCAGACCGCGGGCTATCTCTTCTGGGGCTGGCTCAGACCGCAGGGCTATCGCCTGCCGCTCATCATCGGGCAGGTGGGATTTGTTGCTCCTGATTCTCGCTTTCCTGGTCAAGAATGCGCAGATGACCTATGTCATGACGGCAATCTACGGCCTGGCGAACTCCGCTAACCTGCTCGGCTCCCGCAACATGGTGTTCAAGATGTGCCCTATGACGAGCGCGTCGCTACTACGGCGTGGTCAACATGACGCTGACGGTGGCTGCGGCGACCGCCTCGATGATGACCGGCGCGCTGATCGACGGCATCGGTTACGGCGCATCGGCGCTGGCCTGCCTGCTGATGACGGTGCCGGGGCTCATCCTGCTGCTGCGTGTGCGCGAGCGCCCGCCGATGGAGAGCGAGCTGAGGTAAAGCACATCGAATTCGGATAAAAAGGAGGGAAAGGCATGGATTCCATTTCCTATAAGACCGTCGGCGCGCCGGGGAGCCAGCAGTTTATCATCAACAAATCGCGCTTCATCGGCTATGCCGCGCCCTGCAAAACGGAGGAGGAAGCGCTTGCCTTCCTTGCGCAGATCCGCGAAAAGCATAAGGACGCTTCCCACAACTGCTATGCCTATGTCATCGGGCAGAACGCGGGCATTGCGCGCTATTCCGACGACGGCGAACCCTCCGGTACGGCGGGGATGCCCATCATCGAGGTCATCAAGGCCCGACAGGTGGTGGACGTCTGCGTGGTGGTGACGCGCTATTTCGGCGGCGTGCTGCTCGGCGCGGGCGGACTGGTGCGCGCGTATGCCCAGGGCAGCCGAGACGCGCTCAATGCGGCGGGCGTTGTGGTCATGCACAAGACCAACCGCTATGCTTTTTGATACGAACTATTCCTTCGTGGGCAAGCTCGATCACTGGCTGCTCACCCAGCCGGTGCAGGTCAACGAGGACGTTCCTTCGGCGCGGAAGTGACCTATGATCTCTCCGTCCGCACGCAGGACAGTGCGGCGTTTTGGAGGGCTGACGCAGCTGAGCCAGGGGCGCATCGAGCCGCTGCTGATGGAGGAAGGCTACCAGCCGTGGAAGGAGACGGAGGAATGAGTTGGACGCTTCACATTCCTTCTTTGGAAGAGCTGAGCTATCGGGAAAAACTCCTGAGCCAGCCCGAAACCATGGCCTATAACCGGGGCTACGATCTGCCCTTTGAAGGGTACGACCGCACAACGGGCTGCGTCGCTTTCCACGGGAAAAATGGGCGGAATGGTACAGCCGGTGGATCGGCGCAGAACCGAGCACTTTATGCCTATCTTCGGTGCGAAGAGGACGGCGTGTTCGTGGGCGATGTCAATTTTATTGCAGACCGGGTGAGAAAATCGCGGACATGGGCGTGGTGATTGAGGCGGCGCACCGCGGAAAAGGCTGTGCCGCGCAGGCGTTGGAACTGCTGGCGGAGAGGGCGTTGATCCGCGATGGACTGGAAGCGCTGCACAATGTTTTTGAACCGGAGCGGACGGCCGCGCTGCGGGCGCATCTGCGCGCGGGCTTTGAGCGCCGACCTGATTGCGGAGATGGATTTGTACACCTGCTGCTGACACGCGAAAGGTTCAAAAAAGGTAAGAATGTAAAGAAACAGGCCAATTTGTTGACAAGTCAAATAGGCGGGGGGCTATATTATTTATAACTTTCGCAGGAAGGAAGGATGGAAATCCATGCAGGAGATCAAATTTGTCGAAAACAAGCATCTGAAAGAGAAGCCGAAGGATCAGTCCAAGCTGGGCTTTGGTCGGATCTTCACGGACTATATGTTCACCATGGAGTATAACTCAAGGAAGGCTGGCACAATGCGCAGGTTCGCCCCTACGAAAACCTGAGCTTTGATCCCGCCACGACCTTCATTCATTACGGCCAGGCTTTCTTTGAAGGCATGAAGGCTTATAACGCGGTGGACGGTGTTCGCCTGTTCCGCCCCAAGGATAACTTCGCCCGCGCGACCCGCTCGGCCGAGCGCCTGTGCATGCCCGCGCTGGACGAGGAACTGGCGCTGGAGGGTCTGAAGCTGCTGCTCAAGGCCGATAAGGGCTGGATCCCCACCGCGCCCGGCACTTCGCTCTACATTCGTCCCACCATGGTCGCTACCGATGTTTTCCTGGGCGTTCATGCGTCGGACAGCTATCTTTCTTCATCATTCTCTCCCCCTGTCGGGGCATACTATGCCGAGGGCCTCAAGCCCGTCAAAATCTATGTCGAGGATGAATACGTCCGTGCGGCGCGCGGCGGCATCGGCTTTACCAAGGCGGCGGCCAACTATGCGGCTTCGATTTATGCCGGTGAACTGGCGGCGAAAAGGGCTATTCTCAGGTGCTGTGGCTTGACGCTGTGGAGCGCAAGTACATTGAGGAAGTCGGCGCGATGAACATCTTCTTCGTCATCGACGGAAAGCTCGTCACCCCGCCGCTGCGCGGTTCGATCCTGCCCGGCATCACCCGCGATTCCGTCATCAAGTTGGCGCGCGCAGCCTGGGCTATGAGGTGGGGAGCGCCTGATCTCCGTGGACGAGGTCATGGAAACCGCTAAGAACGGCCATATGTCCGAATCCTTCGGCTCCGGCACTGCGGCGGTCATCAGCCCCGAATGGGCGCGTTTGCGCTGGACGGCAACGAGGTGCAGGTCGGCGACGGCGGCATCGGCCCGGTGGCTCAAAGCTCTATGACACGCTGACCGGCATTCAGTACGGCCGCGTGCACGACGAGTTCGGCTGGTCCATGAAGGTGGATATCTGATTCTGTGAACTCAAAAAAGGCGTTTCCCTCATGGGGAAACGCCTTTTTATAAAAACCTCGGATACGTCCTGAAGGCGTAAAAGCGCAGGAGGAAAAAAAGACGATGAGGATCCTGATGGTAAACGCAAGCCCGAAGAAGAACGGCGCGACCGAGCAGGTTCTGCAATGGATGAAGGAGGCGCTGGAGGAGCGGTACGAAACGGAAAGCGTCTGTCTGGGCGAGCGGAGCATCGCGTTTTGCAGAGGATGCAAACAGTATTACAAGACGGGGCGGTGCGTTCTTCCTGCGGATGGTGTGGAGGAACTGCTGCACAGGATGGAACGAAACGACGCGATCCTGTTTGCGGTGCCGTCCCCTATTGGGGCGATGTTCCGGCGCAATTCAAGGCGCTGATTGACCGCTGTACCCCTTATGCCGACACCAATCCGCTGCCCGGCCATCCTCGCCCTGCTGCGGGAAAGCGGGTATTTGCCGCAGCTGCGCGCCGAGGGGCGGACAGGCGAGTGCGAGCACCTTCTGCAATGCGTGGAACACTGGAGCGACATATGGGGGCGGAATACGATGGCGGCGTGATACTCACGCGCGTAGACGATAAAGAGGATCTTACATTGGAGCAGGAAGTGAGCGTTAAATCTGCCGTAAACGCCTGGATTTCAAAGAAATAGGCAGGAGTTTTCGGACGGAAAGTCGAAAAGAAAAACTGTTATTTGACGCTTGAGGAGAAGAACGCTAATATGAGACAGATGACGGCCCAGATTGATAAGCCCATGGCTTTGCAGAACTATCTGCGCAGAGCCTTTCCCGCCATGCCGCCGGTGATCCTGCGCAAGGCGCTGGAAAACAAGGATGTCCGCCGCGACGGCAAGCGCCTGACGGCGGAGGAGATCATCCTCCCGGCGACGTGCTGACGCTGTATATCGATGACAAATATTTGGAGGACGATACTCGCCCGGAGATCGTCTTTGTGGATAAAAACATCATCATTGTCAACAAAAGCCCGGCATCACGACGGTCGAGGAGCGTGAGGGCATTCCTGCTTACAGGACGCGGTGCAGAAGATGTATCCCGAAGCGCGCGCCTGCCACCGGCTGGATTATAACACCGGCGGCATCGTGGTGTTTTCCCGCACCAACGCCGCGCGAACAGCTGGAAGCTGCCTTCCGCGACCGCACGGTGCGTAAGTTCTACCCGCTGCCTCGTCTGGGGACAGCCCAAGCAGGGTGCGGGGCGCTTCAAGGCGTATCTCAAAAAGGACTCCAAGGCCGCTCGCGTGACGATCTATGACCACAACGTGCCGGGTTCCCTGCCCATTGAGACGGCGTATGCGATGCTCGATTCCTGCCTGGAATACTCCCCTGCTGGAAGTGGAACTGATTACCGGCCGCACGCACCAGATTCGTGCACATCTGGCACATCTGGGCTACCCCATCTGCGGCGACGACCGCTACGGCGACCGCGAGAAGAACAAGCGGTGGAAGGTGACGCGCCAGCAGCTCTGGTCTACGCGCATCGAGTTCACCTTCAAGCACCGGAACGCCGCTGGCTTATCTGGACGGGGCGGAAGTTCGTCAGCCCGGAATTTACCCTCAACGCCTGAATAGGGCGGAAAGCAGCTTTCCACTGTACGGCAGGAGAGAAGGAGAGAGATTTCGGCACGATGAAAAGATTTA
>VOFG01002850.1_pt1 | contig 24357 bp, 38 predicted proteins | sample 5384171 | NCBI WGS metagenome assembly VOFG01 (sample SAMN12384726, study PRJNA508395) | human gut metagenome | isolation source: healthy gut F | host: Homo sapiens | reverse complement strand
CTGATCACCAGCCACGGACTGGGACGCGGTGGGCCTCATCATGCCCAAAGGACACCCCCCACCCTGGTGGTGGAGGCCGCCCGCAGCCCCAGTTCCGCTCCTGTCCCTGGGGTGCTGCGAGCACGTGCAGGGACGAGAACGCGGTTTGCCGCCCTCACCTACCGCCTGCCCGACGGCACCCTCTACCTGGCCTTCCAGGGGCACCGACGACTCCCTGGCCGGGTGGAAGGTGCTTCGCCCTGGCTACACCACCGTCGCTCAGAAGCTGGCCCCAGGAGTACCTGATTCAAGTGGCCCGCCGGTACCCCGGCAAGCTCGGGTGGGGGCCACTCCAGGGGGCAACCTGGCGGTGTGGGCGGCGGTGCACGCCCCGCCCTGGTCCGCCGAGCGGATCCTCCAGGTGATCAGCAACGACGGCCCCCGGCTTTTGGCCGGGACCTCACCACCACCCGGGCCTACCAGGAGCTGGCAGACCGGATCGTCACCTACGTCCCCAGGCCTCCCCTGGTGGGCACCCTCCTCCACCAGGACCCCCGGGCCAGGATTGTCAGAGCCACGCAGGGCCAAGCACCGTGGGCCAGCCCCTTCTCCTGGGAGGTCAAGGCTGGCTTTGTCCCCCCCCACCGCTCCCGCCGGCAGAGTCGGCTTAGGCTACCCTGTCGAACTCTCCCAGGGCTGGGCGGACAGCGCCCGCTGTGGTGGTGTCCGCCTGCCGCCCTGCCGCCGGAGATCCGGCGGGATATGCTGCGGTTTATTTGGCGCTTGCTAAAAACCTCAGCGGGGAATTTTGGGAGGGGCAAGCGGGGACTGAGCTTCGTTCGGGGAGGGCAGTGTACGGGGTCGGTGGGGCGGCAGGTGTCCCCCTAAAGGAGGTTTCCCTTTCCTTGCTAGCGCACAGGGGCGGATGAGGGGCGATCCCGTACCCAACCTTTCCTTGTAGAAGGAAAAGGGGGGCTACCGGCTGTCGCCTCAACGAGGTTTTTCTATTGCCCCGTTGGGCAAGTCGATCGCCCCTCATCCGTCACCTTCGGTGACAGCTTCCCCCAAGGGGAGGCCTTCGCAGGTGCTACACCACGAAATGCTTTCTCCCCAACCCCCACCCCGCAAAATGCGAATCCAAATCAGGGCACGTACATGGGCCCCGTGCCCACTACCATCCCGCTGCGCTACCCAACGCCAAAACGAGCGAGTGGGAACGAGCGGGCCCTAAAAAGGGGGGCGGGGGCATCCCCCCGCGACTCTTTGCGTCCGGGCTTTCTCTAGAGAAAGCCTGGATCCCCCCCGGGACCGGGCGGGAACCCACCTCGCAGGTGCTAACCTGCGCCGGTCCAGAAGGAACCCCCTGCCGATGGCAAACCCGGTAGAGCCCCCACCAATGCCATCCATGAACCGCCGGCCTGGTAAACCTCCTGCGAAAGGAATTGACCCCATGAATCTCATCGAAACCTTCGGCGCCAAAGTGGGCGCCCTGTCTGAAACCAACCCCCAGCGGGCCCGGCGCTGCTCTCCGCCGCTTCCGGGCCAACAGGGGTGAAGAATAAGGTGGCCGGAAAAAAGGCCACCAAGTCCGACCGGATGCTCTTTCAGCTGGTCAACCACGCCATGGTGGACTGCCTGGCCAATCCCCAGCAAAACGTGATGGTGAGCCTCTTCACCCCCTGCGAGATGCTCCACCTCCAGGGCCTGCACCCCTACTCCTGCGAGGCCTTCTCCAGCTACCTCTCCGGCTCCATGGCCGAGCAGCCCTTCCTCCGCCAGGCGGAGGACACGGGCATCCCCAACAGCCGGGGCTCCTACCACAAGATCTTCATCAGGGGGCTGCCCAGTAGGGCTCATGCCCAAGCCCCCGTTCATCCTCTCCACCTCCCTGGCCTGCGATGCCAACACCCTCACTTTCCGCCACATGGCGGAGTTCTGAGGTCCCTCACTTCGCCCTGGATGTGCCCTTTGAGTCCTCCCCCAGGCGGTAGACTATGTGGCCGGCCAGCTGCGGCGATGGGCCAGTTCCTGGCCCACAGACCGGGATCCCTGTGGACGAGGGAACTGGTCCGGGCCGTGGCCAGAGCCAGCAGACCATGGCCCTCTTCCAGCGGGGGGCTGGAAAAGCGCCAGGGCAAGCAGGTGCTCAGCGACCTGACCAGCGAGCTCTTCCGCACCGCCGCCTTCCACTTCCTCCTGGGGCTGCCGGAGGTGGAACGGTACGCCCGCCAGCTCCTCCGGAGGGGGGACCGCGCCCCCGCCCGGGGCAAGCAGCTCCTCTGGATCCACACCACCCCCTACTGGGTGGCTCCCCTGCGGCAGCTCTTCGCCCAGAGCACCCGGTGCAGATTGCCGCCTGTGACATGAGCTACGAGGGCATCGTAGAGGCAGACCCCACCAAACCCTACGAGGCCATGGCCCGCCGAGCTGGTCTACTCCCCCTTCAACGGCCCTGCCCAGCGGCGGATTGACCGGGCCCTGGCCATGGCCCGACCGTGGGGGCCGACGGGGCCATCTGGTTCTGCCACTGGGGCTGCAAGCACACCCGGGGGCGCCCGGCTGGGAAAGAAGCGGTTTGAGGGGTAGGCCTGCCCACCCTCCTCCTGGACAGGGGACAGCTGCGACCGGGGCTTCGGCGGGGGCCAGGGCCAGGCCTTCCTGCCGACCACCTATCACGTCTGGTGGAGGCCTTCCTGGGTGGCCCAAGTTTGGCATTGGGCGGCCAGGAACGCGATGAGCACCCCACCCTATCACGGACTTCCTGTGGAAATGTTCCGTCCACACCCCGGGACCAGCTGCTGGACCTGGCAGGGATCACCCAGTTTGACCGGGCGGCCTTCTTTGGCGCCTTCACCGCCCTCGGGGGGGGCCAGATGCGGTGGAGGGGACCATGCCCCCCTGCCTGGGTAAACCAGAGGCCAACCGCTGGGTAGCCCCGGGGTGGATGAAGGGACCTGCCCACCCCTCGGTGGCCTGCTGGGCCGACCCTGCATGGGATGGCCCACCTCTACAACCCCCAGGCTGGAGGGGGGTGGTCTGGCAATTCTGTGACTACTACGGGGACAAAAAAATCCCATGGCACCGAGATCACCTGCCACGCCGCCCCCCAAAAGGGACGCCCACTTCCCTACCCCGGCCAGGTGCGCACCGTCATCGACATCGGCGGGCAGGACAGCAAGGTCATCGCCATCGCCCCCGACGGCAGCGTCACCAACACTTCCTCATGAACGACAAGTGCGCCGGCACCGGCCGCTTCCTGGAGATGATGGCCCGCACCCTGGAGCTCTCCCCTGGGAGATCTCCACCGTGGGCCTGCAGTGGAAGGAGGAGATCACCATCTCCCCATGTGCACCGTCTTTGCCGACTCCGAGGTGGTCTCCCTGGTGGCCCAGAACAAGGCCCTGCCGGACATCGTCCACGGCCTGAACCAGTCGGTGGCCAGCCGGGCCGCCGCCCTCTACCGCCGGGCCGGGGCACCGGCCCCTGCATGATGACCGGGGGCGTGGCCCGGAACCAGGGGGTGGTGGAGGCCATCCAGGAGAAGCTGGGGCAGCCCCTGTTCATCCACCCGGTTGCCCAGCTGTGCGGGGCCCTGGGGGCCGCGCTGTTTGCCCTGGAGATGTGACCACAACCGGGGGGCCGGGGGGGCGGTAGTACGTACCCTATGGGTGGTTGGGGCCTTTTTCCCGGCCTTGGGGCGCAGCGCCCGGGGCCCCCGCTGACCTGGCAGGGGTCCCCATTTCTCCCGAGAAATGGGGAGAAAGAGGGCCGGGGCTGCGCCCCTGGACCCCGGTTATGGCCCGCTCACTCTCGTTCGCTCGTTTTTGGGGATCGTTGTCTTTGGTACGATACGTGGGGCTGTTACGTCCGGTATGCTAAAACCGATTTGGGACGCATTTTCGGAGAAAATATGCTGAAAAGCATTTTCCCGAAAGAAAGTTTCCAAATCAGGGCACGTACATGGGTCACGAAATAGCCCAATGACCGGAACAATGCGCCACAATCGCCAAAACGAGCGAGCGAGCAGCGAGCGGCCCCTAAAAGGGGGGGCGGGGGTCCTCCCCCGCGACTCTTTGCGTCCGGGCTTTCTCTAGAAAGCCTGGATCCCCCCCGGGACCGGGCGGGAACCACCGCAGGGGCTAACCTGCGCCGGTCCTAACAGGACCACCTGCCTCAACAGGACCACCGATGCCCCCTGACCCCGGCACCACCGTCCAGGGGACCCTGGACTGGCCCCTCCGCTTTGGCCGGATGCAGTGCCACTCCGGGGAGCATGTGATCTCCGGCCTGGCCCACAGCCTCTACGGCTGCACCAACGTGGGCTTTCACATGGGGGGAGGATGCCGTGATCCTGGACTTTGACAAGGAGCTCTCCCCGCCCAGCTCGGGAGATCGAAACCAGGCCAACGCCATCATCACCGAGAACCGCCCCGTCACCGCCTGCTACCCCAGCCAGGCGGAGCTGGCCGCCCTGGACTACCGCAGCAAGCTGGACCTGACGGAAAACGTCCGCATCGTCACCATCCAGGGGTGCGACGTGTGCGCCTGCTGCGCCCCTCATGTGAAGCACACCGGGGAGGATCGGCCTGGTCAAACTCCTGGACGCCATGCGCCACCAGGGGCGGCATCCGCATCTGGATGGCCGCCGGGAAAATGGCCCTGGCCGACTACCAGGTCAAGCAGGAGAACATCGCCGCCATCTCCGCCGCCCTTTCCGTGCAGCAGCCCCAGGCTGCCCAGGGGTCCAGCGGATCCTGGGAGATGGAGGGATTGAAGGAAGCCCTGAAAGCCGCCCGCCAGGCCCTGGTGCTGGAGAAGGCCAAGGCCCTGCCAGAGACCCAGGGCAACCTCTGCCTCTTCGAGGCGGACCTGGACCCTGAACAAGCAGCCTCCGGGCCCTGGCCAACGCGGGGATGGAAAAGTGCACCGGCATCTGTGCCGTGTTCACCGGCGATGACCAAACCGGCTACCGCTACGTCATGGGCAGCCGGACGGTGGACCTCGGGCCCAGGCCAAGGCCATCAACACCGCCCTGGGGGGCAAGGGCGGCGGCCAGCCCACCATGATCCAGGGTCGGTTACCGCCGGGCAGGCGGCCATCGGTGAGGGCCCGCCATGGCCAAGAAGAACACCGGAACACCCGGGCCCGCATCGTGGACGCCGCCTGGCAGCTCTTTTTACGAGCAGGGGTATGAGGACACCACGGTGGAGGAGATCATCGCCGCCTCCCACACCTCCAAGGGGTCCTTCTACCACTACTTTGGGGGAAGGATGCCCTGCTGGCCACCCCTCAGCGACCTCTTTGACCAGAAGTACCAGGACCTGCAGCCCACCCTGGACCCGGCCATGCCCGCGTTGGACAAGCTCCTCTTCCTCAACCGGGCCCTGTTTCAAATGATCGAGGACCGGGTGCCCCTGGACCTGCTGGCCCGGCTGCTTTCCACCCAGCTGGTGACCACAGGAGCGCGCCACCTGCTGGACCATCGGCGGACCTACTACCGCCTGCTGCGGCAGATCATCGCCCAGGGGCAGGAGACCGGCCAGCTCACCCGGGACCAGAGTGTCAGCGACATGGGTAAAAATCTATGCCCTGTGTGAACGGGCCCTGCTCTACGACTGGTGCCTTTGCGGGGGAGAATACTCCTGGCCGCCTACGCCCGGGAGCAGATGCCCCGGTTCCTGGCACAGCTTCTCCCGAAATTCGTCTGGTTAACGTCTATCCAAAAATCCCTTTATTTTCCAAATCTTTTCCAGTTTTTTCAAGAGCGCCGTATAGACTATAGTCTATACGGCGTTCTGCATTCTGTTCTCCGCCTGTTCGTGGTAAGATAGGAAACAACACGCTTCGGACCTGTCCCCGCCCTTTCCCGACGGAGGCGGGTTCGCTTATGCGGTTTCCCAACCAGAGAAAGAAAAGAGGTATCCTATGTCAACATCCCAAATCTGCATCCTGCTGACCATCGTGGTCTATCTGGTGGCCATGGTGCTGGTGGGGGTCTACTGCAGCCGCAAGGGCGGGGCGACAGCTCCAACGAGTTCTACCTGGGCGGCCGGAAGCTGGGGCCCATCGTCACCGCCATGAGTGCCGAGGCCTCGGACATGAGCAGTTACTTGCTCATGGGTTTGCCCGGCCTGGCCTATCTCACCGGCATGGCCGAGGTGGGCTGGACCGCCCTGGGCCTGGCCATCGGCACCTATCTCAACTGGCTCATCGTGGCCAAGCGTCTGCGGCGGTACACCGCCAAGGTGGGGGCCATCACCATCCCCAGCTTCTTCTCCCGGCGGTACCAGGACCAGCGGAACGTCCTGTCCTGCATCGCTGCTGTGGTCATCCTCATCTTCTTCATCCCCTATACCGCCTCTGGCTTCAAGGCCATCGGCACCCTCTTCAACAGCCTCTTTGGGGTGGATTATCACACCACCATGATCATCGGCGCCGCCGTGGTCATCGGCTACACGGTGCTGGGCGGGTTCCTGGCCGTGTCCACCACGGACCTGATCCAGAGCATTATTATGACCTTTGCTCTGATCTTCATCGTGCTCTTCGGCATCCAGCAGGCTGGCGGGTGGGATCTGGTGGCCTCCAACGCCTCCTCCCTGCCTGGCTTCCTGAACATGACCCAGGGTACGACCCCGCCACCGGGCAGGCCAGTTCCTACGGAGGATTGAGTATCGTCTCCACCTTGGCCTGGGGTTTGGGCTACTTCGGCATGCCCCACATCCTGCTGCGGTTCATGGCCATTGAGGACGACGCCAAGCTGAAGACCTCCCGGCGGATCGCCACGGTGTGGGTGGTCATCTCCATGTTCGTCGCCATCCTCATCGGCATCGTGGGCCTGGGCGTCACCCAGACCGGCAAGATCCCCTTCCTGGGCTCCAGCGCCGAGGCAGAGACCATCATCATCCGCCTGGCCGACCTGCTCAGCCGGAACGGCGTGCTCTTTGCCCTGCTGGCCGGCGTGGTGCTGGCAGGCATCCTGGCCTCCACCATGTCCACCGCCGACTCCCAGCTGCTGGCCGCTGCCTCCAGCATGTCCCACGACCTGATTCAGGACTTCTTCGGCCTGAAGCTCAGCCCCAAGGCCGCCATGCACGCAGCCCGGGGCACCGTCATCGGCATCGCCATCGTGGCCATCTTCCTGGCCTGGGACCCCAACAGCACGGTGTTTAACATCGTGTCCTTCGCCTGGGCAGGCTTCGGTGCCTCCTTCGGTCCCCTGGTCCTCTTCTCCCTGTTCTGGAAGCGGACCAACAAGTACAGGGCCATCTCCGGCATGATCATGAAAGCGGCGCCATGGTCTTCATCTGGAAGTACCTCATCGCCCCCTGGGCGGCGTCTGGGGCATCTACGAGCTGCTCCCCGCCTTCCTGGTGGGCTGCATCGTCATCGTGGTGGTCTCCTGGCCACCGCGCCCCCCAAGGAGATCGTGGAGGAGTTCGAAGCCGTGGGCAAGTAAGCCCCTCCCCTCTGTGTGCAAAAATCCCCGGCCTTCGGTAGAAGGCCGGGGATTTTGTGGGTTCGGGGGGTCACTTGAGGAACTTCTGCACGTCCTTGTTCTCGCCTAAGATGTAGATGCTCTCCCCCTCCCGGAACTGGTGGTCGGGGCCGGGGAGGAGCTTCATGCACTCGCCGGTCTTGATGGCCAGGATGTTGATATGATAGCGCTGGCGCACCGCCAGCTCCACGATGGTCTTGCCCGCCCAGGAAGGGGGGACCTGGGTCTCGAAGATGGAGTGCTCCCGGGTCATGGCGATGTAATCGAAGATGTGCTCCGAGCTGTGGCGCACGGCGGCCCAGCGGGCCATCTGCTTTCCGGGTAGACCACGTCGTCGGCCCCATTGCGCCGGAGGAATTTCTCGTGGACCTGGCTGCAGGCCCGGGCCAGAACGAAGGGGGCGCCGTACTCCTTGAGCAGGGCGGTGGTCTCCAGAGAGCTCTGGAAGTCATCGCCGATGGCCACCACGCACAGGTCGAAGTTGCGCACCCCCAGGGAGGCGATGAAGGCCTCGTTGGTGCCGTCGCCGATCTGGGCGTTGGTCACCAGGGGGAGAATGTCGTTGACCCGGCTCTCCTCCCGGTCCACCGCCAGCACCTCGTGGCGCAGTTCCTGCAGTTTTTCGGCCATCTGCCAGCCGAAGCGGCCCAGGCCGATGAGCAGTACAGATTTCATGGGAATCGTTTTTTCCTTTCTGGGGCAGACTCACCCCCACCGTCACCTGCTCCTGGGGATACTGGGAGGCGGGGCCCCCAGGGCGGGCGGTCATGGCGTAGATCATGGTCAGGCCTCCCACCCGGCCAAAGTACATGAGGAAAATGAGGATGAGCTGGCCGAAGGAGGACAGCTCCGTAGTCACCCCCAGGGTCAGGCCCACGGTGCCGATGGCCGAGGCCGCCTCAAACAGGGGCGCTCATGAGGGGATGCCCTCCACGCAGCACAGCAGCAGGCCCCCCGGTGAGAAAGAGGGTCAGGTAGAGCACGAACAGGGCGCAGGCGTTGCGGATGACCACCTCCGGCAGCCGCCGGCCAAAGGCGCTGGCTCCGCTCTGCCGCCGGAACACCCCCAGCACCGCCAGAAAGAGCACGGCCAGGGTGGTGGTCTTAAACCCGCCCGCCGTGGACCCCGGGAGCCGCCGGCCAGCATCAGCAGGATGGTCACCAGCAGGGTGGGGGCGCTGAGCAGGGTCAGGTCCACGGTGTTGAACCCCGTCCGTCCGGGGGAGACCGACTGGAACAGGGCCGCCAGCCCCGCTCCTGGCCGCTCAGGTCCGCCCCACTGGGGCTGGGCAAACTCATACAGGCCGTAAAACAGCCCGCCCCCCCACCAGCAGAAGAGCCGTGGTGCTCAGGACGAGCTTGCTCTGCAGGCGGTAGCGGTTCACGTGCCAGCGGTGGGCGGCGACGTCCTGCCAGACGAGAAAGCCCAGGCCGCCCAGGACGATGAGCAGACAGACGGCGGCGTTGATGACCGGGTCGCCGGTGTAATCGGTCAGGGAAGAAAAGGCGGCCTTGTCCCCCATCAGATCAAAGCCCGCGTTGCAGAAGGCAGACGGCGTGGAAGATTCCATACCAGATCCCCTTGCCCAAACCGAACTCCGGGCAGAACCGCAGGGCCAACACCAGGGCGCCGATGGCCTCGATGGCCAGAGCGGTCTTGAGGATGAAGCCCGTCATGCGCACGATGCCCCCCACTTGGGGCGCCGAGATGGACTCCTGCATCACCCACCGCTCCCGCAGGCCGATTTTCCGGCCGGAGAGATGGAAGATGGCCACGGCCATGGTCACCACTCCCATGCCCCCGATCTGGATGAGCAGGAGGATGACCCCCTGGCCGAAGGGCGACCAGAACTGGGCGGTGTCCTGGACCACTAGGCCAGTGACACAGGTGGCCGAGGTGGCGGTAAACAGGGCGTCCAGGAAAGAGGCCCCCCTCCCCCGACTGGGTGGAGACGGGCAGAGTCAGCAGGCAGGCCCCCACCAGGATCTGAATTAGAAAGCCCAGGATCACCACCTGTGCAGGTTTGATCCGGTTGTGTTGAAAAACGAGACATGGCGCCCTCCAGGTGACCGCCGCGCGGTGGGAATTTGGTTGTATTATAGCATGGTAAACCGCGGGCTTCTATCCCAAAAACTCCCAAAGCCCGCAGCGAAACTATTGCTTTTTGTGGGGAATGAAGGCAGACTCTCCCAAGCATAAAAAACGGACAAGGCCGCTGGCCTTGTCCGTTGCTCCTGGTCCCCATGGTAGGCCAGAGGCCCGCCTTACTTCTTCCCTTCCCGTCTCTGCTTGAGGGCGGAGAGGGTCTGGAATGCCTTTGACATGGTGGCGGGAAGTAGCGGAGGGGTTGCGGTAGAGCAAATCCACCGCCCGCTGGAAGTCTCGGGTCCGGCGGGCATAGACCCTTCCTGGGTCTTGCGGATGCCCTCGTCCACGCCCGTCAAGAAGGCACGCAGGTCCTCCAGGCGCTGGCGCTCCCGGTCCTCCGAAGCGGCGGCCAGGCGCTGGTCCACCTTGGCCAGAACGGCCTGGCTCTTCCGATCCAGGCTGTCCAGCAGGCGGGAGGTCCGGTCCCGGCGCTCCTCCAGTCTGCGCAGCAGATAGGCCCGGCGGGACTCCCGCGCCCGGTGGCCAGGCTCCGAGGACAGGGAGAGCCGCCGCCCTCCAGCTCCATGCCCAGCTGTCCAGCGGCGGACTTGAGCTTTTCTTCCAGAGCCTGCAGGCGCTGGCTGGTGGCGCTGAGGCTGGTGAGCAGCGCCTTGAGGTCCCAGGGCCTTCTGGACCGACAGGGCCGTGTCCGCGGCGAAAAGAACCGCCAGGCACAGGCATACCTTTTCCGTGACCGCCCCCGGCAGCCAGAAAACCAGGTCCTCCACCGGCGGATGAAGGAGGTAAATCAGCAGCAGGGAGAAACCGCCCCAGGCGATGGACACCGGCAGGCAGATGCCCGTTGACGTTCAGGGGCTTGTCCGAGTAATCCCAATAGCGCATGTGGAAGAGTCTTTCCATCACCGCGCCGGTGACGTATTCCAGCACAGTGGCCCCCACCATGCCCAGCAGAAAGATCAGGGCTTACTAGGCCCCGGGCGGGCAGGGTAAGCAAAAAAGGATCACGATCGCCCCCGAGCCATAGATGGGCAGCCAGGGGCCGTGGAGAAACCCTCGGTTGACCCACTGGCGGCTTTTCAGGGAAACATAGCAGGATTCCCAGACCCAGCCCAGCACACTATAGAGGAAAAGAGCAGGACCCATTGGTCCTGGGTATACGGTTCCACGGCACATTCCCCCTTTTCTCTGCCGGAACATGCCTTTCATTGTATTCCTGGCCCGCCTTCTTGTCAATGAACACAGACAGGGGGAGGGAAACACGCGCCCCCTCCCCCTGTTTCCTTGTCCTGCCCTCAGGGCACCTCCATCACCTTCAAGATCTCCTTCTTCAGCCGCCCAATGATCCGCTTTTCCAGCCGGGAGATGTAGGACTGGGAGATGCCCATCCGGTCCGCCACCTCCTTCTGGGTGTGCTCTCGGCGGCCTCCCAGGCCGAAGCGGAGGGTGATGATCTCCCGCTCCCTGTCGTTGAGGGTGGCCAGGGCCTGGGCCAGCACCTGGCGGTCTGCGTCCTCCTCCATGGGCCGGACCACCAGGTCGCTGTCGGTCCCCAGAACGTCGGAGAGGAGGAGCTCGTTGCCGTTCCCAGTCGGTGCTCAGGGGCTCGTCAAAGGGGACCTCGCTCTTTTGCCCCGCGGTTTTCCGCAGGTGCATCAGGATCTCGTTTTCAATGCACCGGCTGGCATAGGTTGCCAGCTTGATGTTCTTGGTTACTGGTAGGTGCCCACGGCCTTGATGAGACCGATCGTGCCGATGGAAATGAGATCCTCGATGTTGATGCCCGTATTCTCGAACCGGCGGGCGATGTACACCACCAGGCGGAGGTTGTGCTCGATGAGGGGGCGGAGGCGCTCTGGTCCCCTGGGCCAGGCGTTGGATGAGCTGGCTCTCCTCCTCCCGGCTCAGGGGCTGGCAGCACGTCGCTGCCCCCGATGTACATGAGCTTTCCCGGCTGCCACAGCCGGAGGCGGGCCAGCCACCCGCCCAGGGCCCAGCGCCAGCGGGCCCACGGTTTTCTTCATCCCCATTCCTCCTGTCATTGTGTGTTCACGCCCCTCGCCGCCGATGAGGGGCGCTGTACCCCCCGCCGTCCGACAGCGGGGTGGGAGAGAGGGCGGTGAGGCAGTCCCGGACTTCCCCGCCGCCGCAGTTGGCCCGGTCCACCCCTGCAGGGCCAGGAGCAGGCCGCACTCCACCCCCACCGCCCGATAGGGCAGCAGCTGGAGCCGCAGGTCCCCCGCCGTCCCCTCCAAGTCCCGGAGGAGCTCCACCGGTGGGCCAGGCTCTGCCGGTCCAGCCGGGGCAGTTCCGGCAGGAGAGGGCGGAGCTTCTCCCCCTCCACCACCACCACGGGCCCGGCCGGTGAGGGGGTCCTGGAGGGTGTTGCCCGTGTCCCGAAGGGCCAGCAGCTTCACCGAGCGCCCTTGACGGGTGAGGGTGAGTTCCTGGAGCTCCCCCTTGTCCGGGTGTGGGTGAACTGCCGCCCCAACACCAGGGAGAGGACCCCGTAGCACAGCGCCGCCGCAATGAGGATGCCCCTGCATCCCAAAGAGAAACCCCAGCAGGCCCCTGGCCATCACCGGGGTCTCCCGGGCCAGGGAGACCAACAACAGCAGCCCCCAAAGGCGCAGGAGAGGACCAGAAACAGCCCCCTGTCCGCAGCAGCTTCTCGGACCGGCCATAGGCCACCAGGAGCATGGCCACCGCCGCCCCGGCCTTGCAGGCCGGGTGCTCCAGAAAGGCCCAGCCAGGCAGCAGGGTCAGGGCGGCATACCCTGCCCCCAACCCGGCGGCCAGGGCCACCCGCCACCGGCACCGGGGCTCCCCGTCCAGCCGGCGCAGGCCAGCAGCAGATAGTTCACCCCAAAGTTCAGAACCAGGAAGGCGTCCAAATAGACCACCGTCACAGCATCCCTCCTTCCCTCTCCTTTGGGCTTGGCCCCATTATAGCCCCGCCGCCTACGCAAAAAAGTCACAGCAAGGCGCCCCTGCCCAACAAAAAAAGCAAGACCTCCCGTATAGAGGGTCTTGCTGAACCCTTAAATACAGTTCCCAATGGAGGGGCCGGTTCGACGCAGATAGGCCAGGGGCGCCTAAACCGCCCTCACCCGTTGATGCTGTCCAGCACCGCGTCCCGGAAGTGCACCAGGGGACAGGCCCAGGCGGTTGAACTGGCTGGCCAGGCACAGGACATTGTCCCGGCTGGGGGGAGACGTCCTCAATACAATCCGTCTGCACCCACGCCCCTTGGCACTCTGTGAGGCAGGCCAGGCCATAGGTACAGGGAACCTCCGGGTTGTCCTTCACAGGGAACACACCGTCTGGTACCGTACAGCAGCATGAGGCAGCGCCTCCCAGACGCTGTGGGTGGTTTCGGCGCTCTGCGCATCTCTTCTCTCGGTCATCCCAACCGGCTCCTTTCTCTAAAATCCATCTTTACAGGAGCGGTGGGGAGATGGTATACTACCCCATGGTCTGTGGCGCAGCCGCCCTGTCGGATTGCCAATTTTTTCCCTGCCCTCCGTTCCCCTTTCTTGTGGATTCCGGTGGGAAGGACTCTGCTGTCATGGTACAAAATCCGACTGCTTTCGTCAAGAACAGGGATAAACAGCGGCTTCCACATCCTCTCATATCTGATAAAATCCTTACCCACAGGTGATAAACATGATGCTTGCCACCCAATTGAAGCTTCTCAAAGAGAAACGGAAGCTCACCACCCAACAGCTCTCTGACCTGTCCGGCGTCCCGGTGGGGACCATCAACCGCATCCTCTCCGGGCAGACAGACAACCCCAGCTTTCAAACCGTCTGCGACCTGGTGATGGCCATGGACGGCTCCCTGGACGAGCTGGTGGGCATCCAGGCAGAGACCCCTCCCGCCGAAAAAAAGGCCCAGGCCAGTCAGGAGATCCTCCGCCTCTACGAGGAGATGATTGCCACCAAGAACGCCTGGCTGCTGCGCCTGTTCGTCTGTCTGTGTGTGGTGACCTTTGCCTTCCTCTTTGTTGTCATCTTCGACCTGATGAACCCCTCCATTGGCTTCTTCCGAGGGTGACCTGCCCTCCCTCCTGCAAACACCGCCCCAAGGCCATCTCGTGCCTTGGGGGCGGTGTCTTTCCTGCGGTTGACCGGGGGCTGCCCTTAGCGGCCTGCCGGGTTTTGGTAATGGTGGATCAAGGCCTGGGTGCCCCCCCCAGGCCTTGGCCTTCCAAGTCAGCGCAGTTAGCCAGGGCCTGGCCCAGCACCTCCAGGGTCAGGCCGCTGTCCCGGGCCTCGTCCTGGGCCAGCCCCAGGTCCTTTACAAAGTGCTTAAGGTAAAAGCCCGGGGCGTCGTCCCCGGTGAGGATCTTCTCCCCCAGGGTGTCCAGCTGGCGGCTTCCGGCCGCCCCTGTGGCCAGGGCGCCCAGGAGCTTCCCCCGTCCAGTCCCTTGGCCTGGGCGTAAGCCAGGGCCTCACACAGGCCGGAGAGGGTGCCAAGCAATCATGATCTGGTTGGCCAGCTTGGCGTGCTGGCCGCAGTAAAGCAGGCCCTTGGTGGGTGATGTTGGTGCCCAGGGGCTGCAAACAAAGGGCGGCAGGCTGCAAAAAATCCGCCGCCTCGCCCCCCCCAGGGGATGGAGGGGTACCTGCTTTGGCACCCACGTCCCCTCCGGTCACCGGGGCGTCCAGCACCCGGAAGCCCCGCTTAGCCCCCTCCCACCGCCAGGCGCTGGGCCAGGGTGGGGCTGGTGGTGGTCATGTCAATGGTAGGTCCCCGGCGCCGCCTGGTCCAGAATGTTCCCCGGGGCAAAAGTAGACCTCCTCCACGTCTTGGGGGTACCCCACCATGGTGACCACCGCCTGGCGCCCCTGGACGCAGCCGGCAATGGTGTCGTGGAACACGGCCCCCGCCTGGATGACCTCCTCCACCTTGGCCCGGTTTCGAGCGGTGATGTGGACCTCAAACCCTGCCTTCAGCAGGTTGCGCACCATGGGCCCTCCCATGATGCCCACGCCAATCCATCCGATGCTCTGCATAGATATCTCCTCCTTTTCAAAACAAACAGGCGGGCCCGTCTGGGCCCGCCTGGAATGTTGGCTGTTGGGTTGGGGGTCAACCTGTGGTGCTGGTGGTGCCACCGGTTCCCCCTGTGCCGTCGGTGCCCGTCCCGGTGTCGGTGCTGCCGCCGGTACGAACCGGTGCCAGTGTCCCCGGTGTCGGTGCTGCCGCCGCTTCCGGTACCCGTGTCGGTGCTGCCGCCGGTACCAGAGCCGGTGCCGGTGTCCCCGGTGCCGGTGCTATCGCCGGTGCCCGTCCCAGTGCCGGTGTCTCCGGTATCCGTCTGGGTGCCGTCCTCCGGCTCCTGGCCCACGTCCTGGGTGGCATCGTGGGTGCTGTTGTCTGTGCTGGTGTTCTCCACCACTTCCACGGAGATCTCCACCGTCTGGGTGCCTGCCACGCCCTTAATGATGGCATTGCCCACCTGACGGGCAGTGATGACGCCGTCCTCGCTGACGGTGGCCACGGAGGTGTTGTTGCTGCTCCACTGGATGGTGGCGGGGCTGTCCTGATACTCCTCCTCCATCTCCACGGTGGCGTTGATGGTGTAACTCTCGCCGGAGGGATGGTGATCTCCTCCTGACTGACCCGGATGGCAGCCACACCCACGGCGGTTTCCACGGCGGTGACGGTCTGGGTGGCCACGGTCTCCCCCATTGATGGAGGCCACGATGGTGGCATTGCCCAAGCTCTCTGCGGTGAGGGTGGCGGTGGGGCCGTCGCCGCTGACGGAGATCACATTGTTATCCCGGCTGCTCCACTCCACCTGGGTGCTTTCGCTTAAGGGGGGCGTTGTCCCGCCCCACCAGAGTGGCGGTGGCGGTTTCGCCCAGCACGATGTTGCTGGAAACCTGGATGCTATAGTCGCTGTTGCCGCTGAGCATGTTGCGGATCACCAGGGCAGCCAGGATGATGACCACCAGGCCGATGATCACCGGCAGGAACTGCAAGGCACTTCTCCGCTTGTTGTTCCCGCCGCCGGAACGGCGCTGGCTGCTGCCGCCGCGCCGGCGGGCCCGCTCGTCATAGTCGTAGGGCGGCGGCTGCCATTGCGGCTGCTCTGGGCGGGGCGGCGGTCTCTGTCCCGGTCTCTCTCCCGGTCCCGGCTGCGGTCGCTGCTGCGGCCGCTGCGGCTGCTGGAGGAGCCGCTCCTCCGGGCCGGGGCAGAAGAGGAACTGCTCCGTTTTTCCGGTTACCGTGCTCCTCCCAATCAGGGGGCGGTGCGCTCCCAGTCGGAGCGGTCAAAGTCGTCGTAAAAATCCCGGCTGCTGCGGGTATCGTACCGGTCGGAATAGCGGTTGCGGTCAGAGTAACCCCGGTTATAGTCGTAGCTCCGGCCGTAGTCGCTGCGGTAGTCTCTGTCATAGTAATCCCGGTCATAGTCCCGCCCGCTGGAGCGGGAAGAGGAGCTCCGTCGGGAACCGTTTCGGGAAGACCGGCTATTGTAATCGTAGTCGTCGTCGTAACGCATGGTAAGTATCCTCCTGACCGTTGTTCTGCTGGCAGAAACGTCATCGGGTCTGCTTGATTTCTCCACAGTTCAGGTTATTATATCACAATTCGCCATTCCTTGAAAACACCCAATTTGTAAAGAATCTGCAAAATATTGTCACCGCTTTTGGTGGGAATCCCCCCTTACCCTTTTTACCAACGGAGGGGTTTGTGCTACAATCATGACAAATCTTACCCGGTCTGCCAGGGTTTCCACCGCCCAGGGGCAGGCTAGAAACGAGGGGATCCCATGAACCTGACCTTTCAACTGATCGACCCCGCCGGGGGAGGCCTCCTCCTGGTCCACACCCCTGTGCCCCGGGAGGCGTACGCCGACCTCACCCGCGCTGCTGGCCATCCGGGAGCTGGCCCCCCGCCAGGTAGCCTTCCTCACCGCCCCCACCCAGGGGCGTGGTGCGGGAGACGGCCGCCGCCTTCTGCGGCGGGGAGGTCCTCCGCCAGGCCGCCTTCGCCTTCGCCGTGGCCCGGGAGATCCGCCGGGAGCGCAAGGTGCCGGTGGAGGGAGACGGGTGGCCAGGCCCTCCCCGCCCAGGTCAATCCCCTCACCGGCCAGGCCACCCTGGACTTCCCCCCCCCAGGTGCAGCCCGGCGAGGGGAGCGGGGGGACCGCCTCCTCTTCCCGGGGTGGCGTGGGCGCTGCAAAAGGGGGGCGCGCTGCCCTCGGAGGCCGCCTTGGCCCCCCGCCACTCCAGGCCCTGGCCCAGGAGACCGAGCGCCCGGCAGCCGGCCTGCTGGTCTGGGACTTCCGCCCAGACCCTGAAACCGCCCTGTGGACCGCCCAGGACGCCGCCCTCACCCACCCCCGCCGGTGTGCCGCCGGGGGGCGGCAGCCGCCGCCTGGCAGGCCCTGCGCAGCCGGGAAGGCCGCCAGACCTGGCCCCTCCGCCAGCCCGGGGGACCTTTGGAGGTCACCACCGTCACCCAGGCCGGCAGCTCAAGCGGCTGTCCGTAGCGGGCCCGGTGGACCTGGGGCCGGTGTATACTGTGGAGTTTTGAGCGGATAAGACAGAAGGAGAGCGCCTGGGAAGGCGCTCTCCTTTTTGACCGACCAAACCGAAGGATTAAAGATTGTTGTACCAATTCTCTACTTCCTGGATGACGTTCATATCTTTTCCGTGGATACTCGTTGCATCGTCACTGGTGACTGTTCCACTGTTGATTGTAGTTCCTACATAGGAAACGCAAAAGGTGTAGAGTTTCATGGGTACTGCCTCCTTTGCGCAGGTCTGTGTGGCTTTATTATACGGGGTTGGGGGAGGCGTCAAGGCAGGGGAAAAACCCGCCCGGGACCATAAGAAGTCCCGGGTGGGTCTTTACCCTGGGGCAGTCGTTCCACGGGAGGTTCCAGCCGATTTATAGAGAGAGTACAGAGGAGAATGCACTCCCTTTATTGGTCAGCTTAAAGTGGTTGAACTGCGTTTAATATAGCTATAAACTCCCCATATGCAGCTTTCATTTGGCCCTCTGTCGTTCCTTCAGAACTTTGTAAACTCGCAATATTGTCAAAGCTCTCTTTTGCTTGTTGGAGAATAATAGTATCATCTATGATATCCTCTCCGCCAGGAATCTGCTTTATTAAATCTCGAAGCTTTTCGTTGGACTTATCAACTCCAGGTAACAAATCCCAACCCCAATCACTTTGGAGAACTTGCTTCACTTCAGAAGAAAACTTCTCAATCAGCTCATTTGCAGCCTCTTCTGCACCATCGCTGTCAGAAAGTGCCTCGATAGCATCTTCCGTTATTGACATGATTTGACTTGCTTTTTGGGCTATGTTATGTGTATTAACCTCTGCATCCGTAAGGCCGAAAACTCCAGCAACGTATTTAGCCATAAATTCTCGCCAGACGGTGTTGTTTAATTCTGCTAACTTTGCACAATAGTCGGCAATGTTTTTGCGCTACCTTCCACATCATTCCAGTTAAAATGTGCCGTGTTACCGTTCCAAGTAACAGTGATAAATGAAATTGTATCTCCCCAAATAGGTCCGTTGATGGTGTATGTTTTCTTGTTTACTTGGACGCTTTCATTAAACTCTTCGCCAACCAATCCTTTTACATCATTGCTAATCTGGTTTACTAGCTCCACAGGATCCGTGCTATATTCTTCTGTAAGTGACATTCCTGATTTCTGGAGGATTGCTTGCGCAATTGCTTGGTAAACGTTCGCCATTTCCTCTTTGTCTTTAGTTAAATCGTAGTCTCCCGAATGATACTCAAAATGTATCTCAGATTTAATACTCGAGAGTGAAGTTTCAACTTCATTCTCTCTTGCGGCATCTTCACCTTCTGCATATTTACACAAAGTATTAATCACGTAGAACGCCTTTTCAGCAAACTCTACCCGTGCAGAATCAACCCAGTCTCCAGCAGTAATTGTCGGCTCTGCCGACTGTTCCTTTTCAATGTAGTTTGCTTTTTACACCATTGGAACTATACCCGCTCCACTCGCTGCAATTGTCCGCAGTAACCCGCCAGGTGACAGTATCAAACGTCGTTGTTGTCTCAGGATAAGAAAGCACAGCAGTCGTTTGATAGGTCGTCAGATATCCATGAACAGTTGACGTTGTCTCAATGCTCTCCAGCGTGAACCCAGTAGGAAGCCGCGTCAGTTCTACCTTTAGGTTCTCCGGCGCAGAGTAAATATACCCTTGGGAGTAGCCTCTTCCTGGGGCGGTGTGACCCCTTCCTGCGGCACGGTAGATATCAGGTCAGGCTCCATCCTATAGTGTGCGTCAATTACATTGACCATAAGTGTCGAGTGTGTTCTCACCTGCGGAGCCAAGACTATACATCATTTCGCCCGGCATTATAAGGTAAGCTTCCTCGCTTTTGATCGTCTCCAAATCTGGGTGGGAGACACGGTTAAAGTAGGGATGCTCTGCCTGTGCATTGTAATTGCCCATTTCCTCGCCATCACTGTAGCCATCGCCATCAGAATCTGCTTTGTTGGGATCGGTTGTCCAGATTTCTCCGTACTGGTCTCGCATACCGGCTGTTTCCACCAAATCCGGCAGGCCATCTCCATCGGTGTCTTTTGTAGACCCAATGTAGATGTTTTGCAGGTCTATGAAGGCGTCGGCCAAGTCGTCAGCCTCTTCACAAAATAGATAACTGCCTCCAGTGGCATCCGCAATACGCTGCATTAAAGACTGATCTACGTCGCTGCCAATGCCAACTGCAATGACTTTCTGCCCGTTGTCTTTCAGCTTTTGAATCGTCTGATTGTTTACATCGCTTTGCCCATCAGAAACAAGAACCACGATGGACTGATACTGCGTATCGGTACTGACATATTCAGATGCTTTCAACAAAACATCATTGATATTTGTTCCACCGTTACTTCCTATGGAAGATAATGCATTCTTTATCACGCTTTTGTTGCTAATATCCCCGGAAGTTTCACCGAGGAGCAGACGATCAGCCAAAACCTGCGTGGAACTTGCAAACGCCAAAACAGATACGCAATCATTATCTGCCAGAATGTCTACAAAATTCTGCGCCGCTTGAATGCTATTTTGGATTTTCTGGCCGCTCATACTGCCAGACTTATCCATTGCCAGCACGATGTTGTAGTAGGGGTTTCCTCTGTACGAATGACGGGGAGGACAGTTCCCCAAGCTTCATTCCACTGATTCTGATCTACGACAGCGTATCTGCTAAAGTGCGTTGTTTGAACAGATACCGTGTGATTGGTGGTGTCTACTACGCCGTTTTCCAGCAGTTTCACAACGTCATTTTCTTCGTCGTACCATACGATTGCCAGATCACTGGGGGGCAACACTATTCAGCTGTGCTGGATCATAGTGGAAAATAATTGTTGCGCTTTTCACATTCGCGCCGGAAGCGTCAATCTCTACCGGGGTGCCGAGCAAGCCGGACAGTAAGAAGCATCGGGCCAGAGGTGACTTGCCGAACGCTGACACCGCCAACTCCATCGAGGGTATATTCCACCTCAACCTGTGTCAGGGGATCTGCGCTGTTGTCCTCCAATGCCGTAAAGTTTTCGCCAGAGTACTCATTGAGCTTTGCCAATTCTTCTTCTGTGAGGGGGGTAATTTCTACCCATTGCGCAGTAAGAGTCAAGTCACTCTCAACGGGATCGTCAAAGAAGAATGTATTCCCATCTGGATCATGCCAACCAATGAAAATATATCCCTCTCTTTCGGGGTCAGCCGGTCGGGGAAACCAACTCTGTGCTGGTTACCCTCTGCGCCTCAACCGCACTCCCACCATTACTGTCAAAGGTCACAGTAAAGGTCTCTGTTTCCACCGGTGGCTGCACCGTTCCGCCTCCACCGTTCACCTTGTTCCAATGGGCATACACCGTCACATCCCCTGTCACGGCGCTGCCGAAGTCAAACTGTTCCCCGCCGGTGGCCTGGGTGTACCACCCAGCGAAGGTGTACCCGCTCCGGGTGGGGTTGGCCGGGGCCTGGACAGTTTGCCCTTCCTCCACAGCGGCGGTGGTGTACGTGCCCTTGTTGCCATAGTTGTAATCAAAGGTCACTGTGTACGTGGTGGGCTCAGGCTGAGGCTCCCCCACCACCGTCTCACAGAATCGCATCAGCAAGGTAGCCGCCTGGGCCCGGGTAGCGGTGCCCTGGGGGCGCAGGGTGTTGTCCTCCATACCGGCGATCAGGCCGGTGCCCACGGTCCATGCCATGGGTTCCACGGCATACTCGCTGACCTCTCCAGCATCCGGGAAGGTGTCCAGACTGCCGGTTTCGCTGGTGTCATACCCCTTGTACTGGGCATACCGGTACAGGATCGCGGCCATCTGCTCCCGGGTGATGGGGGGTCGGTGGGGCCAAACCGGTTGTCCCCGTAACCGCCTACAATGTCCTCCTTGGGCCGCCCAGGTCACATAGGGGTGTACCACTGGCCATCGGCCACGTCGGTGAAGGGGTTCTCCCCCTGGCTGTCCTCAGCCACCCCATCCTGCCGGCCCAGGATGGTGACGAACATGGCCTGGGTCAGGGTGCCGCCGGGGGCAAAAGTGGTGGGGCCCACCCCGTCCATCAGGCCCTCGTCGTAGGCGTACTGGACCGCCTCGTTGGCCCAGTGATCGCTGGGGACATCCTGGAAGGGATGGGGCTCCGCCGCCAACACCCCCACCGGCAACAGCGACAGCGCCAAGGCAAACGAAAGGACCCACGTCAACAATCGCTTTTTCATCTTACGATCCTCCTTTTCTGATCTATGGTCTCTCCTGCGTTGTCTCTTTCTCCGTCTCCTAGGGGGAGCCATCCGGCTCCCCTCATAATCATACACTGAAACGTTACTTTGCCACATCCTCACAGAACCGCATGAGAATGGTGGCAATCTGCGCCCGGGAGGCATTGCTTACGGGGGGCCAGGTTCCCGTCCATGCCTTCCACGATGCCCTCGGCCACCGCCCAAGCCATGGCGGGCTGGGCATAGGTCTGACCTGGCCAGCATCGGGATAGCCGGAGAGGTCAGCGGAAGCAGACACATCGTAACCCTTGTCCTGCGCATAGCGGTACAGGATGGTTACCAGCTGCTCCCGGGTGAGGTCGTTGCCGGGGGCGAACTGGGTATCGTTCATACCATTGACGATGCCGTTCTGAACCGCCCAGAGGATGGCATCGGTGTACCAAGTACTGGCCTCCACGTCGGTGAAGGGCAGGTCGCCGGAGACGGCAGGCTCACCCTCCAGCCGGTACAGGATGGTGACCACCATGGCTCTCGTGGTGGTGGCGTTGGGGCGAAGGTCCCCTCCCCCATGCCATCCATGAGGGCGTTTTCGTAGGCATAGACCACGGCATCGTAGAACCAGTGAGATTCCCCTTACGTCGGTGAAGGGCTCGGTGGGCTGTTCGGGCTGCTCAGGTTGATCAGGAATTTCGGCAAAGGCAGCCAATGCCGTGACCGCGCTGGCGGGCATGGGGAAGGTGTACGTCCCATGGCCGGTGTTGGTGAGGGAAACCGGATTGCCCCCCTCGCCGGTGACCGTCAAAGCCGGCCAGTTGGTAGCCTGCGCTGGGGGTAGCCGTCAGGGTGACGGTGTCTCCCTCCTGGCGCTGGTGGGGTTCGCGGTCAGTGTGCCATTCACTATGTCACCGATGGTAATCTGATATCTCGTGAGTGACGATGATCATGGTGGTTTTCTGCTCCGCCAGACCACGGATAACCTTCAGTACCTCGCCGGTCAGCTCCGGGTCCAGCGCGGAGGTGGGCTCGTCAAAGCAGAGAATATCCGGGTGGAGCGCCAGTGCCCGGGCGATGGCCACCCGCTGCTGCTGACCGCCGGAAAGCTGATGCGGATAGTGCCCGGCACGGTCCGCAAGGCCCATCTGGTCCAGCAGCTCCATTCCGGCGGCACGGATGGCTTCCTTACTCTCGCCGCTGTCCTTGGCCATCAGTTCCCGGGCGAGGGTCACGTTTTCCAAAGCCGTATACTGGGGAAAAAGGTTGAAGGACTGGAACACCATGCCGAAGTGGAGCCGGTTTTTCCGGATCTCCTTTTCGGAGCAGTTTGCGTGATGGTCGGCGTCAAACAGCACCTTGTCCTGTACGGTGATGGTGCCGGCGTCTGGCGTTTCCAGAAAGTTCAGACACCGCAGCAGCGTGGTTTTGCCGCTGCCGGAGGAGCCAATGATGGAAAGGGCCTGTCCCTCCTCCAGAGAGAAGCTGATGTCATTGAGGACCTTTGTGTTTTCAAAATGCTTTTCCAGATGCTGTACGGTTAAGATCGACATTTCAAAGCCCTCCCTTACTTAAAATAGCTGAGCTTGCGCTCGATGAAGCTGAACAGGAGCGTCAAAAGACCCACAAAGGCCAGATAGAACACGCCGGTATAGAACAGCGGCCAGGTGATGCCCTTGGACTTCATAAAAGCTTCGCCGGCCATGGTGATCTCAATGATGGCGATGGTCCGGGCCAGAGAGGTGTCCTTCACCAGCGTGATGATCTCATTGGACATGGGGGGGATGACCCGCTTGACCATCTGCAAAAGGGTGATCTTGAAGAAGATCTGCCGCTTGGTCAGGCCCAGCACCTCACCGGCCTCCCGCTGACCTGCCGGGACGCCCTCAATGCCGCCCCGGTAGATCACGGAGAAATAGCAGGCGTAGTTGATGATAAAGGCGATGCAGCAGGCGGTCATGCGTCCGTCCCGGAAGGCGTTCCACGGATTTGTGCCGAACCAGGTGCCGGGACCGTAGAAAATGATGATAAGCTGGAGGATCAGCGGCGTACCCCGGATAACCAGACGATGACGTTGGTCAGGGCAGACAGGGGCCGGAGCTGGGAGAGCCAGCGGGCAAAGCCCCGCGCTTCCTGCTGCCGGTAGGCCAAAGCCCGGAAGGGCGCCCACTTGCTCATGGAGCCGAAGGCCACTACCAGACCAAGGGGCAGCGCGAACAGCAGCGTCAGGAAAAACAGCTTGACCGCCTGACTACAGCCTTGCAGGATGGAGAGGGTAACAGTCCAGAACATGAAAAAATTCTCCTCTATGTAGTGATAATGGGGGGAACGAAGGGGGAGGAAGGAAAGCGTATGCGGGAAATATGCCGCTCAAAGGCAGAGAGCGACCGCTCTCTGCCTTTGCTGTATGATTTGCGGAATTACTTGGTCACAACGACCTGAGCGTTGTTGCAGTAGGCGTTGGTGCATTCCATGGATTCCTGGGCGGCGGTGGTGATGGTCATGCCGTTCCAGACCACATCGATGCCCTTGCCGTTCAGCTCAAAGACCTTGTTGGAGCGTCATCGGAGGTACCGGCGTCCACTTCCATCAGGGCGTCGGCCTGGGCGGTCACAGAGTAGAACTCCCAGCCCTTCTCCGGTGGCCACCGCCTGGCCGAAGGCTGCTTACTCACGGCGTAGACCAGGTCGCTGGTCTCGGCGGTGTCCCCGGTGTCGGTGGTTTCGCCGGTGGTATTGTCCTGGCCGCAGCCGGCCGGGAGGGTGCAGCTTTCATAGCAGCTGCCAAAAAGAGTGCAAAGTGCTTTTTCATGGTGTTCTCTCCTTCTCACGATTTCCGTGTTCGCCGCGACCTTTTAATGCTCTATCGCGGTAAAGTACTTCAACATGATACCACCGAGACAGATTGCAAGTCTTTCCGCGATTTTTTTCCTGTTCTTAACCGATTTTGTGATTTTGCCCCAAAAGCCCCCTGAACCCGTCGGGTTCAGGGGGCAAACAGAGGAGTTCTCAGTATCGGGTCTCCCGGGGGGGGGGGACGGTATCCCGTCTTCCACC
>VOFG01003033.1_pt1 | contig 24360 bp, 35 predicted proteins | sample 5384171 | NCBI WGS metagenome assembly VOFG01 (sample SAMN12384726, study PRJNA508395) | human gut metagenome | isolation source: healthy gut F | host: Homo sapiens | reverse complement strand
CAGTATGATTCAGTTGCATTGCTTTCTGGGCTAACGGACAAAGGATATAATCTTACATTTAAATGCACTGTATGATTGATTATCATATTTATGCAGATTCAATTATCCAGAAAAGCAAAATTGTAATGAACATAAGGCTCTTCAGGAAATGGTTGATCGATCGACCATACCAGAAGCTCTTATTATAGCAGACCGGGGGTTATGAATCTTATAATAGTATGGCACATATTCAGGAAAAGGGCTGGTACTTGATACGTATTAAAGATGGACATGAAGTATAAAAAAGCAACCTGGAACTTCCAAAAGAAAAGCTTTTTGATCTGAAGATAAATCTTAACATTACAAGGAAAACAGTCAAAAGAAGTAAAGGAACTGCTAAAGGGATAAGAACCATTATCGGTATCTTCCTTCCAATGTGAATTTCGACTATTTACCTGCAAAAAGTAATTATAAAGATCCAGCCTGTTTTATGGATTGTCTTTTAGAATTGCAAGATTCCAAATTTCAGAAGATACTTATGAAACCGTCCTTACAAATTTGATAAGGAACAATACCCTCTTGAAAAATTAAAACAGCTTTATGCTTTAAGATGGGGAATTGAAAACATCTTTTCAGAGATTTAAAATATACTATGGGAATGTTGGATTTTCATTCAAAAAGGTGATGTGTATCCAACAGGAAAATCTATGCACACATCTAATCATGTATAATTTTGCAGAAATGATTACCTCACGTCATTGAAAAAAAGCAAAGAAAATATACATATAAAGCCAACTTCAGTTGCGTCGCACTTGTGCCGATTATTTTATCGGGAAAACGACATCACCTGATTTAGAAACCATTATCGCAAAGAATGTGATTCCCATACGCCCCGATCGTCATGGGGAACGGAAAGCAACTACTAAGATATTTCATGGTTTCTTATATAGAGTAGCATAAATTTGAATAAGTGAATATAGTTTTTTGAGGCAGATGAAAAATCTGTCTATTTGTGTTTAACAAAGATAGAAAACAGGCTGAAGAAAACTCTCAACCTGTTTCTGGGCAAACGCCAAATCAGCTTGCCTATGATAACTTAATGACATTGGCCGGACGGCGCGTTTTCTTGTTTAATGGATATATCACCTGACGGTGGTATTATCATAAATGTTTTAAACTGTATCTTCCTCAATGGTAGCGGTCTCTTTTACAGACTTTCGAAACAGCTTCGGCTGCGTTTTCTGTGTTAATATCCTCTTCTGCTTTCAGAGAGCCATCTTCCCCGTGATCTTCACTTGCATCCGCATTAAAAGAAAACGGAGATTTTCGCCGTCTTCGCCAGAAGTATGATCCAGACGTTCATAATCGCGGAGATCATCGTCATCTACATAGTCATCATCTAAAATTCATCTTCTGGTTCCATATCTGCTTTTTGGTATCTTTTCAAAAACTCATCTTTTTTGCTTTCATGGAGTGAAGCGCAATATGTGCTGTATCAACAGCAGCAGAAACAGCTTCATGTGCTGTGTCAGAAAACAGATTGCCGGCATCTTTTAATACATTTTTGTAGCAGCAGCCATATCTTTGGCAGCCATCTTAAATTCATCTTTTGCTTGAATTTAAAGAAATGTAATTGCGGTTTAATTTACGCGGATCTAAGTAAGTATCTTCCTGAACAGTATCGTCCTCGTCATCTTCCTCGTCTTCAAATTCGCGGAAATCCTTATCAAGTTCTTTATGGTAGATCTTATACTGGAGCAATATAGGAACACTGGCTGCTACAGCACTGAGATCGCAGCAAATGCTACAATTTTTCAAGACCTCTTTTAGCCATACAAATACCCCCTTCTTTTTTGAAATAGTGAAATAGTGTAAGAATTTATGCATTAGTATGTCTGATTCTATATTTGTAATACGAACAGCAAAAAAAGGAACTAAAAAAATATGAAAAACAAAAGATTCACAAAAGAAAGATACAAAATTGTTACAGTTCAGCGCATGACAGCTTCTTGTTTCCATATTTATGAAAACAAGAAGCTTGGTGGTTCCACCATATGCTGATTTGGATGAGAAAGTGCTTTGCAAAGCAAACTTGCAACACACTCCTTCATTCAAACCAGCGCATGGCTGAACTGTAACTATAAATTTAAAATTAGCACTCAGAACTTGACAGTGCTAACAAACGGTGCTATAACTTACATTGTGGAGTGAAAGAAGCAGCGAAAAATAAGAGGCTGTATGTAGAAAATAAGAATGAATGTCTTCTCGGAGTCTTTCCTGCACTTGCTTTTGTGGCCGTTTTTCCGCCAGTTGCACTCAAATTTCATCAAGGTACGCACCGCGTACACCTCAGAAATTTATGAACAACTGACGAAAATTTTCTCACAAAATCAAGCACAGAAAGATTCCGAGAGAACATATGATGATCAAGGAGGAATCTAGTTATGAAGTTAGTTCCATTATTTGACAAAGTTGTATTAAAGCAGTTAGTTGCAGAGGAGACCACAGCATCTGGTATTGTTCTTCCAGGCGCAGCAAAAGAAAAACCACAGCAGGCAGAAGTGATCGCAGTAGGTCCTGGCGGTGTAGTTGATGGCAAGGAAGTTACCATGCAGGTAAAGGCTGGAGATAAAGTTATTTATTCAAATACTCAGGTACAGAAGTAGAGTTAGAAAAAGAAAAATACGTGATCGTAAAACAGAGCGACATTTTAGCAGTTGTAGAGTAAAGAAAAATGCCTTTGGCATTTTGCGTTTCCGTTTAGTTCGCGATTCCGTATATAGTATAAAAAACGAAAATTTTAGAGTATAGACCGTTTGGAGGTAGATAATCATGGCAAAGCAGATTAAATATGGCGTGAAGCCAGAAAAGCCCTGGAAGCAGGCGTAAATCAGTTAGCAGATACTGTTCGTGTAACCCTTGGACCGAAAGGACGCAACGTAGTTCTGGATAAGTCTTTTGGTGCTCCATTGATTACAAATGATGGTGTTACCATTGCAAAAGAGATCGAACTGGCAGATCCATTTGAGAACATGGGTGCCCAGCTGATCAAGGAAGTTGCTTCCAAGACAAATGACGTAGCTGGTGATGGTACTACCACAGCAACTGTACTGGCACAGGCTATGGTAAATGAAGGTATGAAGAACCTGGCTGCAGGTGCTAACCCGATCATCTTAAGAAAAGGTATGAAGAAGGCTACAGACGCAGCTGTAGAAGCTATCAAGAAGATGAGCAAGCCGGTAGGTGGCAAGGCACAGATCGCAAGAGTAGCTGCCATCTCTGCTTCCGATGATGAAGTGGGAACCATGGTAGCAGACGCTATGGAGAAGGTTTCCAAGGACGGCGTCATCACCATTGAAGAATCCAAGACAATGAAGACAGAGCTTGATCTGGTAGAAGGTATGCAGTTTGACAGAGGTTATCTGTCTGCGTATATGTGCACCGATATGGATAAGATGGAAGCAAATCTGGATGATCCATACATCCTGATCACTGATAAGAAAATCTCCAACATTCAGGAGATCCTGCCGATCCGTGAGCAGATCGTAAAGATGGGCGCAAGACTGCTGATCATCGCTGAAGATGTAGAAGGCGAAGCTCTTACAACCCTGATCGTAAACAAGTTAAGAGGTACTTTCAATGTAGTTGCTGTAAAGGCTCCAGGTTACGGCGACAGAAGAAAAGAAATGTTACAGGATATCGCTATTTTAACAGGCGGTACTGTTATCTCTGAGGAAGTTGGCCTGGAATTAAAGGATGCTACCATGGAGCAGTTAGGCCGTGCAAAATCCGTTAAGGTTCAGAAAGAGAACACAGTTATTGTTGATGGTAACGGCAGCAAGGAAATGATCGCAGCAAGAGTTGCACAGATCCGTAAGCAGATCGCTGAGACTACCTCTGATTTCGACAGAGAAAAAATTACAGGAGCGTCTGGCTAAGCTGGCTGGCGGCGTAGCTGTTATCCGTGTAGGTGCTGCTACTGAGACTGAGATGAAAGAAGCTAAAGCTTCGTATGGAAGATGCATTAAATGCAACCCGTGCAGCAGTTGAAGAAGGAATCATCGCAGGTGGCGGTTCTGCTTATGCACATGCTACTGCTGAAGTTCAGAAGGTAGTTGATACTCTGGAAGGCGATGAGAAGACCGGTGCAAAGATCATCTTAAAGGCTCTGGAAGCTCCTCTGTTCCACATTGTAGCAAACGCTGGTCTGGAAGGCGCTGTTATCGTAAACAAGGTAAAAGAGTCCCCAGTTGGTGAAGGCTTTGATGCTTACAACGAGACTTTCGTAAATATGATTGAAGCAGGCATCCTGGATCCTGTAAAGGTTACAAGAAGCGCACTTCAGAAAGCAACCAGCGTTGCATCTACTTTACTGACCACTGAGTCTGTAGTAGCAACTATCAAGGAGCCGGCACCAGCTGCTCCGGCAGCACCTGATATGGGCGGAATGTATTAATCAGAAATATAGAGCCATAGAGTCCTGTGGTAAGATAGAATTGATAGTCCCATTGTTCATTGTTAATATTTGAACAATGGGGCTTTTTGTTGTTGAAAAAGTGATAAAAAATAAAAAAACTGTTTTTTCAAAAACATTCCATTGCTATCAGGATAAAATCAGTTATAATAGTAAATAAACCTATCAACATGGAGGGAAAAAGTGACAGATAAAGAATATAAATACATAGCTACTATAGCAGAATGTGGAAATATTACAAAAGCAGCAGAAAAATTGTTTATTGCCCAGCCGTCACTGACCCAGTCCCTTCATCGGATTGAAGAAGATTATGGAGCCAGTTTTTTCTATCGCTGTCATGATGGTGTGAGACTGACAGAAGCAGGGGAAAATTATATGGCTGCAGCCAATAAAATGCTGGAAGCTTATGAAGAACTAAAAAGAATCTGAATAATGACCGAAGCGATCGGATCGGCAAGATACAGATAGGGCTTGAAAGTGGACAGGCAGACTGCATTTTAACTGGTTTTTTTGAAAATTATAAAAGAAGATATCAAATGTAGATTTAAGGATTATAGAACTGCCGTCCATTCAGCTTCAGAAGATGGCAGTGGATACCAGTCTGGATATAGCGCTGCTTCATTATCCTTTTGTAAATGAAAAACTTGCTTATGTTCCGATTGCTGAAGATGAGCTGGTTCTGGCAGTGAGTCCTGCAGTACTTTCGGAGAAAAAAAGGAAAGCGCAGAGATTCTGACTGTAGATCGGACATTTATGCAGCAGCAGAGCTTTTGATGCCTACGTCGGATCAGCAACTTCGCACAGTGGCAGAAAATATATGCAGCCTGGCAGAAATTGAGCCGGATATCAAATATACAGCCATGAATCTGCCTACCCTTTTAGCATTAGCAGCAGAAGGTCTGGGAGCAGCCATTGTTCCTTTAAGCCTGTATAAGCGTTACAGTGCTGTTTATCCTTTGGTCTATATGACATTTCCTGCTGACTGGAATGCAGAATGGAAATTGGTAGCCGCTTACAGGAAGATGCAGGAATAGGTGAACTGTCCAGGGAACTGATCGGAGTCCTTCGTGAAAGCATGGGAGGCGTAGAATGAATACAGAACAGCTGAAATATTTTATGGAATTTGCTTTTTTATGGTACAGCAGAAAAACAGCTGCCCAGTTAGGTGTCAGTCGTTCCAGTGTCAGCCGTAACATAAAAAAACTGGAAGAAGAGCTGGGAAGTAAATTGTTTACTGCGGGGGTACAGGGGATCGTTCTTACCAGAGAAGGAGACCTTTGCCTGAAATATGCCAGAAAGATATTAAAGATTGAAGATGACCTCCGATTTGACGTGGCGGGAGCAGAACAATACCATGGTAAAATCGATATTGCAATGGGAGCCAGCCGTTCCCAGGATACGTTGTTATATGTGCTTCCGGAATTCAACCGGAGATACCCTAATGTTTCGGTCCGATCCACGAAATGTGCACCAGGGATATTTATAACTGGCTTTTTGGAGCGGAGACTGGATTTTGCTGTTGTAAGCTGCGATCATATCCCCCAGGGGTTTACCTATGATTATCTCATGACGGAACATCTGGTGCTGGTGGCGCCTATGGATGACCGTTTTGCCAAAAACTGCTGTTATTATAAGAACGGAAAAGCCTATGTTGATATAAAAAGTTTAAGGATCAGTCCTTTATCCTGGGTTATGCCACCCAGAGAAGCCAGGGGTCAGTGACCAGGTATTTAAAGGTGCAGGTTTTGATCCACACATTATTTTAAGGACCAGCAACAACTTTAATGCTGCTATGCTGGCATACAGTGGACTGGGCTATACACTGGTGCCGGAAAGCTGTACGGTGCGGGAGAAAAATTATGTACCTCACTATTTTCTGGAACCGGAAGAGAAAATATCATGGCCCATTGGGGTAGCTTCATTGACTAAAAATCCTCTTTCTCATGCTGCCTATCAGCTTCAGCTGCTGATACGGGAACTGCTGGGAGATAAATAAGACCAAAATGAAAAAGCCGACCTGCTTAAGATAGTAAAGAAGGACGGCATTTTTTTTTGCCTGAAAAAATGTAAGCAACTTTAGATGATTCTGGCTAAATAGTTTAAAAAATTAACAAAGAAAAAACGTGGCGTGCAAAAAACTATGGCAAATTGCTAAAATGAATATTGATTTTAACGCCTGGATATAGTAACTTTGTAATATATAAAAGTTACAGGAAAGCAGGTGAGAAAAAGTTGGAAAAGCCTAAGACCATATCAGAGCAGATGGCTGAGTTTACGCTGGGGCTTACTTATAAGGATATCCCAAAAGATGTAATAGACCATGGAAAGCTCCTCCTTACAGATACCTTCGGTGTGGCTATGGCGTGTCAGGATGCTGGAGCATGCAAAAGCAGTCAAAAAGACAGTCCTGGAAATGAATTCCCAGAAGGTATGCAGCTTGTGGGGAACAGATGAAAAGGCTATGCTGGCAGATGCCATTCTTTATAATTCCTGTCTTATTCATGGTATGGACTATGATGATACCCATGTAGGCTCCATTATCCACCCAAGTGCAGCGGTAGTCAGTACAGCATTTACAGTAGGAGAAATGGTTGGCGCAACTGGAAAGCAGATGTTAGAGGCCATTGTAGCCGGTTGGGAGATCATCGTCCGGCTGGGACTGGCAGCCAAGGGCAGATTCCATGATGTTGGTTATCATGGCACTGGTATTGCTTCTCCTTTGCAGCGGCCTGTGTGGCAGCAAAGCTTATGGGAGACACAAAAGAAACTCTGGTAAATGCGTTGGGTATTTGTGGAAGCCAGTCAGCAGCGATCCAGGAATTTTTACATGACGGCACATGGACCAAAAAAGATCCACCCCGGATGGGCAGCCCACAGCGCTATCTATGCTTTAAGCCCGGCACGAAATGGCTATACCGGACCGGCAAAAGTATTTGAAGGCGGTTTTGGAATGGATGACACATTGCGGCGGGATCGATGGTTTAGAGGAAGAATTTGCGGACCTTGGAATAAAGTGGCATACGCCGGAGATCACTGTAAAGCTATATCCAGTCTGTCATATGACCCATTCCACCATCGACTGTATGATCAGTCTCATGGAAGAAAATGGATTTTCAGCAGAGGATATCGATCATGCAGAGTGCCGTATTGCCAGCAGGTATTACGCCATTGTATGCAGTCCAAGAGAAGTAAAGGTAAGACCTGATACAGATTATATCATGCGTTTCAGTCTTCCATATGTGGTGGCTATGGCGGCGATCAAACACCGGGTAAGTCCTTGGGAAATTGATCTGAAATACGCAAGGGATCCTAAGGTATGTGGTCTTATGGACCGGATCTTCTGCGTGGAAGATGACAGCAAAGATAATCCTGGATATTTTCCTGGATACCTTACTGTTGTATTAAAAGATGGAAGGACTTTTGTAAAAGACCAGAGATATGAAATGGGCACCAGGCAGAATCCTTTAAATCTGGAAGCTGTGAACCGTAAATTGTTGGATAATCTTTCACCTTATTACAGTGAAGAACGGATCCGGCAGATCACCGGGCTTTTAGAGCAAATGGAACAGCTGCCGGATGCAGATACTCTTATCCAGGTTTTGAAACGAGATAAATAAAAAAGAGAGGATAGAAAATATGGGCCAGACACTTGTAGAAAAGATCATCAGCCAGAATGTGGGACATCCTGTAAAAGCAGGGGATACCGTTGTGGTAAATGTAGATTTTGCAGCACTTCACGACGGATCCGGACCTCTTTTGGTACGTTTGATGAAAGAAAGAGGTTATGACAAGGAACCAGTATTTAATGCAAAACATATGTTATTTGCCAATGAATTCGGTCCTGAATCTACCAGGGAAGTAGCTAATGAACATGCTCTTTGCAGACAGTATGCTCACGAACATGGATGTTTCTGGGAAGAAGGCGGTACAGGCCATGTACATGCCCACGTATATGAAAGCTATCTGAAATGTGGAACCGTCTGCATCATCGGAGATTCCCCATACAACCGTACACGGTGCTTTTGGATGTTTTGCAACAGGATGCGGCTCTACAGATATGGTAGCAGTTACCAGATTTGGACAGACCTGGATCAAAGTGCCGGAAACATTTTTGATCAATGTACATGGTAAGCTTCCAAAAGGTGTCTATGCAAAGGACATTATGTTAAAGGTAGCAAGCATCATTAAATCCGATCAGGCTATTTACAAATCACTGGAATTTAGAGGAGATACCATTTCCTCACTGTCTATGGACGGACGTCTTACCATTACCAGTATGGGCGTAGATGTAGGCGCTAAAAATGCTATTATGGAAACAGATGAGCATACAAGAGAGTTCTTAAAAGCCTATGGAAGAGAAGAAGATTACGTAGAGGTAAAGGCAGACGGTGACGGAAATTATGAGCGCGTGATCGATATCAATGCTGAAGAGTTAGAGCCTCTTGTATCTAAAACCACATTATGTGGAAAATGTGGATCTGGCAAAGAACTGCAAGGATGAACATGTAGATCTCATTTATATCGGAAGCTGTACCAACGGCCGTGTAGAAGACCTGCACATTGCAGCAGAGATTTTTAAAGGGAAAGAAAGTAGCTAAAGGTACAAGACTTTTAGTGATCCTTTAACTCCCGCTCCGTATATCATGAGTGCATGAAAGACGGAACATTACTGACACTAGCAGAGGCAGGCGCTATCATTGAAGGACCAAACTGTGGACCATGTATGGGCGTTCATCAGGGAATTCCGGCAGATAATGAAGTAGTAGTAGCAACCCAGAACAGAAACTTTAAGGGTCGTATGGGAAATCCTACTGCAAGGATCTACCTTTCCAGTCCGGCTACAGCAGCAGCCACTGCTTTAACAGGATTTATTACAGATCCAAGAGAAGTAATGGACTAAACGGCCGGTATTGTAAAAAGAAAGGAGAAAATACTATGATCAGAGAATCAATTCAGGGAAGAGCCTGGAAAGTAGGATCCAACGTCAGCACCGATTCTATTGCACCGGGACGTTTGATCTCCCTTCGTGCCAACCCAAAAGAATACGCAAAACATGTACTGGAAGATGCCAGACCTGATTTTGCACCTAATGTAAAGAAAGATGATATCCTTGTAGCAGACCGCAACTTTGGATGTGGTTCCAGCCGTGAGATCGCTCCTATCATTATTAAAGAAGCAGGCGTAGGAGCAGTTCTTGCAAAATCCTTCGGACGTATTTTTTACAGAAATGCCATTAATAATGGAATGCTTATTATTGAATGTGATACAGACCAGATCGCTGAAGGAGATGAGCTTTTCATTGATGTGAAGAACCGTGTGATCAAGAAGATTAATGATAAAGAATTTGCTCTTCCGTTTACTCTTTCTGAAAAAAGAGATCAAGATCTTAAATGAGGATGGACTTTTAAATTATATTGAAAAGTACCATTCCCTGGACATTTAGCCTATGGCTGGAGAGTTAAGAGATCTGGCTCAGTTTATATATGACCTGAAACTGGAAACAGTACCGGAAAAGGTAACAGAGGCAGCACGTTTTTGTGTGCTGGATACCATTGGCTCAGCTCTTGGAGCAGCAGAGTCCCCTCAGATCCACAGTATAGGAGAAAATTTTGAAGATTGGTGTGGACCTGGAAAAAATGGGAAAAAGCAGCTGCCTGGGCAAAAGGCAGAGCACTGGGACTGTTCAGTGCTTTAATGGTCAATGGCTGTATGGCTCATGAACTGGAGCTGGATGACGTACATACTGCTTCTAAATCTCATCCTGGGGCCGTGGTAGTTACAACAGCCTGGACAATGGCAGATGCTCTTGGAGCAGACGGAAAGACATTTCTGGAAGCGGTGATCGCAGGATATGAAGCTTTAGGACGTGTTGGCTGGTCTATGGATGTAGCCAGCAACCGGAAAAGGGGCTGGCATACCACAGGTATTATAGGAACCTTTGGAGCGGCAGCAGCAGTGTCAAAGCTTATGGGGTTAAATGTGGATCAGATGGTTTCTGCCTTTGGAATGGCGGGTACCCAGTCCAGTGGGTTATGGGCTTTTCTGGCGGAAGGTTCTACCTGTAAGAAACTCCATCCGGCAAGAGCGGCTATGAATGGTACAGCAGCATGTATCCTGGCTCTTAGCGGAATGACAGGTCCGGAACACATTCTGATGCAAAGGATGGGGGACTGTATCAGGCAGTCAGCGACACCTTTGATATGGGAAAGCTGTGTGGGATCTTGGAAAAAAGGTATGTAATAACAGAAATTGACAAAAAGCCGTATCCCTGCTGCCGCACCACACATCATGCTATTGATGCCGCATTAAAGTTAAGAAAAGAAGAACATGTAAAACCGGATGAGATCATAACCATCCTGGTGGAAACCTATGAGGTAGGTGTACTCCAGTGCGGATTTACCAGTTATCCGGGAAATGGCGTGAAGCCAAATTCAGCATTCCCTATACCTGCGCAGCGGCTTTTTGTAAAAGGTAAAAGTCACTGTAGCGGAATTCAGTGACAGTTCTGTAGTCGATCCGCGCATCCGCCGGATCGCAGAAGCAGTGACTGTAAAGTCGATCCTTTCTTTACAGAGCGTTACCCAAAACGCTGGGGAAGCCGCATGACAGTTACTTTGAAAAAGGGGAAAAGAAGGTATGCCAGATTGATGACATGTCTGGCAGTGTAGCAGTTCCACTTTCAAAGGAACAGGAAACAGACAAATTTGAGGGTCTTGCCCAGGTTGCTTTTTCAGTAGACAGAGCAAAGGAAATAGAAGAAAAGATCTTGAAAAATAGAAAAGGTAAAAGAACTTCCCGATCTTTCATAAAGGAGGACAACAAGGTGAAATACGATTTTGATGAAGTGATCGACCGGCATAATACTGGTTCTTCCAAATGGGATAATGTAGGACCAAGAGTAGGAAATCCAGATGCGCTGCCTATGTGGGTTGCAGATACCGATTTCCGATGTCCGCAGCCAGTAGTAGATGCCGTGATCAAAAGGTTGCAGCATCCTATTTATGGTTATCCCTTTGTAACACCTGATTTTTATGAGGCTACCACAGAATGGGTGGAAAAACGCCATGGTTGGAAGCTAGATCCGAAGTGGCTGGTATTTGCAACAGGAATCGTTCCTGTGTTTAATACCATGATACAGGCATTGTCAGAAGAAGGGGATAAGATCATTATTTCCAGACCTGTTTATCATCCGTTCGGCTTTGCTGTAGAAGATAACCACCGTGAGATCAGCGACAACAGCCTGATTTATGAAAATGGCCATTATTCTATTGATTTTGAGGATTTAGAGCGCAGAGCGAAGGATCCAAAGGCAAAACTGATGATCGTTTCCAGTCCTCATAACCCGGTAGGACGTGCATGGACAGAGGAAGAATTATATAAGATTTCCAAGATCTGTTCTGATAATGGAGTTGTTATTATCTGTGATGAGATCCATTCAGACCTGATGCTTTATGGACATAAGCACATCCCAATGGGAATGTTAGGGGATGAGAAGATGCAAAAGAACATTATTACCTGTTATGCACCTTCAAAAACCTTTAACTGCGCCGGTTTAAGAGCATCAGCTGTAGTAGTTCCAGATGAAAAGCTTCGTGATATGTTAAATAAACGGTTTAAGATGAACCGCAGCATCCAGCAGAATATAACCGCAATCCCGGCATTGGTGGCAGCTTACAGGGAATGTGAAGATTATCTGAGCAGTTACTTCCATATCTGGAAAAAATGTTGATTTCTTAAGAGATTACCTGAAAGAAAAGATGCCTAAGATCCATTTAGTAGAGCCGGAAGCTACCTATCTGATGTGGTTAGACTGCAGCGGACTTGGAATAAGCGGGGATGAGTTAGCAGATTTCATTATCCAGATTGCCAGGTAGCAGTAAGCAGAGGTGATGGATTTGGACAGGAAGGAAAGAACTTTATCCGCCTGAATATCAAGATGCCCGACCAGTACATTAAAAATGGGACTGGACCGTATCTATGAGCAGTACAAAAAGAGATTTGTATAAGTTATTATAAATCAAGGAGGACGTAAGAATGAGAAAATTATTTGGATTAGCACTTGGTATGGCAATGGCAGCATCATTAACAGCATGTGGCTCCGGCAATCAGGGAAGAGCTGCCCAGACAACTGCAAAAAGCAGAGGAAACCACACAGAAAGAAGCATCTGCTGAAACAACTGCAGCAGATGCAAAAGCAGACAGCAGTGCAGATATTGATTATCCTACAAAGGATATTACTATCATCGTTCCTTTTGATGCAGGCGGCGGAAATGATATCCCGGCACGTCCGATCTCCAAGACTGCTATGGAAGGAAAAATATTTCAAGGGCGCTAACATCATCGTAGAGAACCAGCCAGGCGGCGGTGGCGCTATTGGACAGGCTTATGTAGCAAAGACAGCTCCTGCAGATGGCTATACTCTGCTGACCTATACAGCATCTGCTATCAGTAATCCGATCTTAAAGCAGGTTCCGTTTACAGTAGATGATTTTAAAATCGTTATCTGCCCGAATACAGACCCGGTAGTTACGATCGCACGTAAGGATGCACCTTTTAATACAGTAGATGAAATGTTAGAGTATGCAAAGACAATAAGCCGATCATCAATGACTCTGGTTTCGGTACTTCTACTCATGTAAGAACTCTGGACTGGACCCAGAAGATGAAAGAGCAGAAGGGCATTGATGTACAGTATGACAGTGTACACGTTGACTCTGGTAATGTACGATCTCTGAGCTGATGGGCGGACATGCAGATCTGACCTGCTTAACAGCTGGTGAATGTGCAGATGCGATCCTTTCCGGCAACGTAAAGGCTCTTGGTATCATGACAGAAGAGCGCCCTGGAAGGACTTCCAGATGTTCCTACATTCAAAGAGCAGGGATATGACGGCTTTATCGATGGCGCTGACAGAGCAATTGCCTGTGCAACTGATGTTCCGGATGACATTTATCAGTATTTATGTGATGAATTTACAAAGCTTTGCAGCAGTGATGAATTTATCAAGGCAATGAAAGATGCAAACCTGACTCCTGCATGTGAAAGCGGAGATGAATATCAGGCATTTGTTGACAGAAAAACAGATTTATTTAATAGCCTGAAAGATTACCTCTTAGCAGGTGAAAAGTAAGCAACTTCTGGGAGAGGTCCTGGGAAGACCGATCTCTCTATTTCTTAAAATTGAAGCTTTTGAGTTACATGGAGGATAGGATATGAACAAAAAAAAAGATCATTTCACTGATAAGTCCTGCGGCATTTCTCTTGTTTGGTATCTGGGTAAGGTATTCAGCTGCTTCTATGACCAAAAAGAGACGCAATGATGCCTATCATTGTTGCCTATGCTATTATCATTGTAAGTATCATCGATTTTATAACAGAGTGGAGAAAAAGGAACATAAGGACCGGTTTGCAGGAGTAAACTTTGGTCGTGTAGGTGCTGTATCGCTGCTATGTATTTATATGTATTTCTCGATCAAAAAGATCGGCTTTTATCTGGATACATTATGGCTGACTGCATTTACCATGGGGTACTGGATTATAAGAACTACAAAATGCTGGCAGTATCAGCGGTTATCATCACAACGGTAGTATTTGTGGCATTTAATTATCTGTTAAATGTACCGCTGCCAACACTCTGGCTTTAGGAGGAATGAGATATGGGAAATATTTTACTTGGATTGTCACAGCTTGCAAGCCCTTTCTGTATTCCTGATGCTGTTTTTTAGGCGTTGCTTTAGGACTTACAGTAGGCGCTCTTCCTCGGGTTAAATGATAGTATCACGATCGCTGTCCTTATCCCTGTTACCTTTGGTATGCCGGCACAGTGGGCGTTCGCTCTTTTAGTAGGTGTTTATGTATCATCTGCCTGTGGTGGTTCTATCCCGGCTGTTCTGTTAGAAATCCTTTGGTACAGCTTCTGCAATGGTAACAGCAGAAGACGGATTTAAAATGAGACAAAAGGGCGGGGCTGGAAGCCTTAAGTATCTGTATGACCAGTTCTGTATTTGGCGGACTGGCCAGTTCACTGGTTTTTAATGTTCTGTGCTCCGTTGCTTGCTTCTTTTGCTTTAAAATTCGGACCACCTGAGTATTTTTATGTTAGGTGTGTTAGGTATTGCAACCGTTCTTGGCATGGCTGGTAAAAACAGCTGGAAACATTTTCTTTCCATGGGCTTTGGTCTCTGGCTTTCCTTCATCGGTGTAAGTACCTCTACAGGTATGACACGTTTTACCTTTGGTGCCATGAGCCTTATGGATGGTATCCCTCTGGTACCTCGTAATGATCGGTCTGTTTGGTATCCTTTCTGTTCTGAAAGACGCTGAAAAAGTGGGACAGGAATCTGGTGACTGGAATGGGGCAATGGTAGATGAGGCAGAAAAAGAGGTTCATCAGAATACAGGCGATAAGGTAGCTTTTCCAAGTCTTTCCATGTGTAAGAGACTTCTTCCAACCTGGCTGCGGGCTTCTGCTATTGGAAACCTGTTAGATGTATGCCTGGGCGCTGGTATGACCATGGCGATCTATACAGCTTATGATGTAGAAAAGCGTGTTCACCCGGAAAAGAAATTGGTACTGGTATTGAAGAAGGTATTGCAGCCCTGAGGCTGCAAAATAACGCAGTAGTAGCAAGCTCCATGGTGCCTCTTATGTCCCTTGGTATCCCGGGAAACTCTACAGCAGCTCTTTTCATCGGTGCTTTAACTATTCACGGCATGGTAGCAGGTCCTACTCTTTTGATAAGAACCCGGCTTCTGCTTATCTGATTATTGTATGCTTCCTGGTAGGAAACATCCTGATGATGCCAATGTCCCTGTTATACTGCAAATACCTGGCAGCTCCTATTTTTAAAGCTGAATCCAAAGGTTTTATCTGCAGGCATCCTTGCTTTATGTGTAGCTGGTTCCTTTGCATACAAGAATAACCCATTCCACATCGGTGTAGCCATTGCCTTTGGTATTATTGGTTATCTGTTCTACAAATTCAGTATTCCTACGGCGCCGTTCATTTTGGCAAGTATCCTGGGAAGTATGATGGAATCCAACTATATTAACAGTATGGTTTACACAGGTTCTTCAATGGTATTCTTTACAAGACCTATCAGCTGTGTGCTGGCTATCGTTTCCATCATCTTTGTAGTATGGCCATATATTTCTCCTTTATTTAAGAAGAAAAAAGCCCAGACAGTCTGAACAATAAAACAGTAATATCCGAAATACCTCTTTTTCTTTGAGAAAGAATTGGGGTATTCTTTTTTTTTGAGTTAAAAATTTGTCTGACCTATTGCTTTTTTAATGAAAAATGCTAATCTAAACTCACAAGATGTCAGATGAATTTTTGAGAAAATAATATGATAAGTTACAAGTTAAAGGAGAGTGGCTATGAAGTTACACAGTCAGGAAGTTAGAAAACTTGCACCGGAAAATGACCCGTTAAAGATCGGAATGGGATGGAGCGTGGAAGATCTGGATAAACCTCAGATCTTGGTAGAAAGCTCTTTGGTGACAGCCATCCGGGAAGTGCCCATCTGAACCAGTTTGTAGAAGAGGGCGTAAAAAGCAGTTAACGATAACGGAGGAAAAGCAGCCAGATATTATGTGACCGATATCTGCGATGGTATTGCCCAGGGACATGACGGCATTAACTATTCTCTTGCACACAGAGATATGATGACCAATATGATCGAAGTTCACGGAATGGCAAGCGGCTTTGACGGCGGCATGTTTATTGCCAGCTGCGACAAGTCTGTGCCTGCTATTTTAATGGGTATTGGCCGTTTAAAGGATATGAGTGCTATTGTAGTTACCGGCGGTGTTATGGAAGCCCATACCATTACACCTAAGTATGTGGAAATGACCCGGCCTGCGCTATTAACGAACTGCTGACACTGGAGCAGATCGGCAAATTCGATGCACAGGAAAAGAGAGGCGAGATCCCGGAGGAACAGTTAAATTATTATAAGCACAATGCATGCCCAAGCTGCGGTGCATGTTCCTTTATGGGTACTGCTTCCACCATGCATCATGGCAGAGGCATTAGGCCTTATGCTTCCAGGCACTGCCCTGATGCCGGCAACTGCACCGGAATTAAAGCAGGCTGCTTATGATGCAGGAAAACAGCTGATGAAGTTAGTAGAAAAAGGTATCAAGGCAAAGGATATCGTTACCATGAAGAGCTTTGAGAATGCTATTATGGTACATGCTGCTATCAGCGGTTCTACCAATGCTACCATGCACATTCCTGCTATTGCCCATGAATTCTGGATTTTGAAATAGATGCAGAGACATTTGACCGTATGCACAGAGGTGCACATTATCTGCTGAATATCCGTCCATCCGGTGACTGGCCGGCCCAGTATTTCTATTATGCAGGCGGTGTTCCAAGAGTTATGGAAGAGATCAAGGATATGCTGCATCTGGATGTAATGACAGTTACAGGCAAGACCTTAGGTGAGAACCTGGAAGAATTAAAGAAAATGGCTTTTATGAGCATTGCGATGAACTGCTAAGAGAAAAAAGGAAAGCTGTTAGGCCGCCAGATCAAACGGACAGAGATTATCCATACTTTTGATGATGCAAAGGGAACAGATGGAAGCATTGCTATTTTAAAGGGCAACCTGGCTCCGGAAGGCTGTGCGATCAAGCATACTGCATGCCCGAAGGAAATGTTTGAGGCCACCCTTCTTGCAAGACCATTTAACAGTGAGGAAGAGTGTATTGACGCTGTTCTTAAGAGAAAGGTAAAACCAGGGGATGCTATCTTTATCCGCTATGAGGACCAAAGGGAAGCGGTATGCCTGAAATGTTCTATACAGGTGAAGCTATCTGCTCTGACCCGAAACTGGCTTCCAGCGTGGCACCGATCACTGACGGACGTTTCTCCGGTGCATCCAGAGGCCCGGTTATCGGTCATGTAAGCCCGGAAGCTGCTGCAGGCGGACCTATTGCACTGGTAGAAGAAGATGACCCGATCTATATTAATGTAAAAGAGCGCAGACTGGAGATCGTAGGCGTAAAGGGTGAAAAGCGCACTCCAGAGGAAATGGAAGAGATCTTAAAGGCCAGAAAAGCCAAATGGCAGCCAAAGCCTCCGAAATATACCAAGGGAACCCTTGCTGTTCTCTGAACATGCAGTATCACCTATTAAAGGTGGATATATGGTGTAGTCCTGAGTATCCAGCGCATGGAATAATCTTATCAAAACATCAGACAGGAAAAGCTGTCTGACCAATATAATACAAATTAATGCCTTTTTGCACATCTGTACAAAAGGCATTTTTATTGCGCAAAACAAATACAAAGTAATATTGCACAAAAATATAGATACAAAATTGTGGAAAACATAAAAAATGTATTTGAGATACACAAAATTTTTCATTATTCCTTGACATAAGATGTCTGATGTGGTAAAAGATTACATCAGACATCTTATTAATTAAGATCCTGCAGACGATCAGGATCTATTAAAAAGAAAGGGAAGGTATTAAGTTATGAGAAAGTCAAAAGTAATGTTAACAATCCCGGCAGCAGCAATGGCAGCAAGCCTCACAGCATGTGGAGGTTCTTCTGACAAAGGAGCAGCTACAACAGCCGCAGCAGCAGGTGGTTCTGACACAAAGACAGAGGCAGCAGGCTCCACAGCTTCTGCAGATGCCATCAACTTTACAATGTCACTGGTTGACAATACTTCTTCCAACTACTACAAGGGCGCTGAAAAGACGCTGAATGTGTAGAAAAGGCAACTGACGGAAAGATCACACTGACCATCCAGGCAGGCGGCACATTAGGCGGCGAGAGCGATACACTGGACATGGCAGTTCAGGGCGACCTTGATATCGCATCCTGTGCAAACTCCGTACTTGCTAACTATATCCCCGAGATGACCATTCTGGACCAGGCCTTTCTGTGGGACAGCGCAGATCAGGCTAACTACGCAGTAACTCATGAGTTAGGCGATCCGATCCAGGCTAAGGCAAATGAGCATGGCCTTCACGTAGTCGGCTACATGGAATCCGGTTTCCGTGATGTATTCTCTACAAAGCCAATCGAGTCTATGGCAGATTTCAAAGGCGTAAAAGATCCGTGTAATGCAGAACGAAGGACAGTTAGCAGCATTTACCGCTTTCGGTGCTAACCCAATCGCACTTTCCGCTTCTGAGCAGTTCACCGCTCTGCAGCAGGGCACTATCGACGCCTGCGAGAACGCTGTGGCCAACTGCTGGGTCAACAAGTTCTATGAGGCTGGTGTAAACCCCGTTATCAATACACATCACTGCTTCGTATACATCCCACTGTGCATGAGCGATAACGCTTGGAACAAGATCCCGGATGATTTAAAAAGATACCTTCGTTAAGGCTGTAGCAGAAGGCTGCGAAGCTCAGTGGCAGTATCTGAACGAAGCAAACGAAGAAGCTAAGGGTAACCTGGAAGGCGCTGGCGTTAAGTTCTATGACATCAACTTAGATGAAATGAAGGACGCTTACAAGGCAGCTCAGGAGAAGGCTGGTACTTCTTTCGATGCAGAATGGAAGCAGCAGTAGATGCAGCAAAAGCAGCTGTAAAATAATCTGCCAAAGATACACAGACAACACAAAAACACAAAAAGCATTAAAAAAAGAAACATACAGCCGTACCGGCAACAGTCAGTGGCGGTGCGGCTGTTTTAAAGAAAAGGTTTCAAAAGAAAGCTGAGAAGGCTTTTAAAGGGAACCAGCCAAGAGAGAAAAGAAGGGGACTGGAAATGAAAGGAATTAAGAAAGCATTATCTTACATTACCAATGTAGAATATGCCATCATGGTCGTTACCTTTGTGGCAATGGTCATCGCGTATTTCATCTCTGTCGTAAACCGTAACTTCATCAAGGCATCTATGCCATGGACAGAAGAAGTTGCAATGTACAGTATGATCTATATGGCACTTTTTAGGAACAGAAGTTGGTCTTCGTGACGGCACGCAGGTAGCAGTTACTAGCAGTGATCGAAAACTCCACGGAGTTACAAAAAGATCGTATCTATTATTGAACAGATCATTCTGGAGATCTTCTCTTTCGTAATGTTAAAAAGCAGGTCTGGCACTGTTTTCCAAGCAGTTACAGACCGGACAGACCACACCGGTTTTAAAAGTACCAATGTCAGTAATGTACTTTTTCACTGGTCCTGACCTTTGCGCTGATCCTGGTCATCCAGGCAGTTGTGCTGGTTGAAAAGTTATGGACCTGAAAATAAGGAGGTAGAGGCATGAGCGCAGGAGTAATTCTTTTCGTTGCATTCGCAGCATGCCTGGTGATCGGTGTTCCGGTTTCCATTTCTTTGGGAGTGGCTTCCTTTGCTCCGTAGTATTTGGCGGCCTGTCCGCATCTTCTACGGTAATCGCACAGCGTATTTTCGGTGGACTTCAGTCAACCTCTATTATGGCCATCGCATTCTTTCGTACTTGCAGGAAACCTGATGACAAAAGGTGGTATCTCCCGCCGTATCGTAAATTTTGCTAACTGTCTGGTTGGTAATGTACGCGGCGGTATGAGCCTTTGCGCTGGTACTTGCATGTGCATTCTTCGCAGCATTATCCGGTTCCGCACCTGCAACTGTTATTGCTATCGGAACCATGCTTTACAACGACATGGTCAAGATGGGATATCCTCGGTGACCGTACAGCCGGACTGTTAGTAGTATCCGGTGGTATGGGACCGATCATTCCTCCATCCATTATCATGGTTATCTACTGTACCTTAACTGGTGCTTCTGTAGGTAATATGTTTAAACAGGGTATGTTAGTAGGTGTTACCATCATGGTAGTGCTTATGGCAGAGGTTCTTTTTTTCTTCGCAAGAAAGGAAAAATGGCCAAAACAGGAAGTAAAGCGTACTCCGGCAGAAATATTCAAAGTGTTCTTAGATGCTATTCCTGCATTAATGACACCTATCATCATCCTTGGCGGTATCTACTCCGGTATGCTGACAGCTACTGAAAGTGCAGCTGTTGCCGTTGTATGGGCAGCTATTGCAGGTCTGTTCATCTACAAGGAACTGACATTTAAGGAACTGATCCCGATCTTAAAGGATTCTGCAAAGAGCTCTGCAACGATCCTCTTCATCATCGCTTCCTCTACTGCATTCTCCTGGGTATTTACTTTCTCCGGCGCTTCCCAGGCACTGGTAGACACCGTTGTAGCAATGAACCTGAATTCTACATTATTCTGCTTCGTTGTTGCTATCATTCTTCTTATTTTCGGTACATTTATGGAAGGTACTGCCATCGCAGTTTTACTGGTTCCGGTTCTGTGGCCGATCGCCCAGAGCATGGGAATCGATGTGATCCATTTTGGTATGATCGTATGTATCTCTAACGTAGTTGGTACTATGACACCACCTGTTGCAGTTAACATTTTCTCTGCGTCAACTGTATCAGGACTGAAAATGGGAGACATTGCAAAGGCAGAGATCCCATTCCTGATCGGATATGTTGCAGTATTCTTCCTGTGCGTATTCTCAAGAGGTTTCTGTACAATGCTTATTTAATTTTAAAACTGGGGCCGCCTGCAGGCGGCCTTATAAATAATCACATAACATGATCAGCAAAAGGCTGGTCAGGTATAACAGGAGGTTTATCATGATCCAAGGTGAAATAACAAAAGAACGTATGGAAGGCTGGAAGTTTGATTCTTCCTGTGAAGAAGGATTCCATGAGATCATTGCACCAGGAAAGGCAGACTGTGAACAGGAGTATATTTACCGTTTAAATCTGTCCGCAGGAAAGAGCTTTTGATCTGGAGACCGGAAAAACTGGAAATGGACGCTGTATGTATCAAAGGTGCAGCTGATTTTTCTGGGACGGTTATGCAGGAACCTGTGATAAGCTGGATTCCTTCTATGTAGTAAGCAATATGAAAGTACATATTACAGCAAAAGAAGACTGTATTTTCTACATTGCAGGTGCTGTTGATGAAGGATATGGAAAACCATTTTTCCGTAAATGTGACCTGACCATGCCTATTGGTGAGATCCATCAGATCCATGGCTCCGGCGTCAGCCAGAGAGAGGTATTTATGACCATCGATCCAGGTACAGCATCTTCCAGACTGTTAGTAGGTCTGACCTGGGGCGGAAATGGTGCATGGACCAGCTGGCCGCCTCATGAGCATGAAAAATCTGGAAGAGGTTTATTGCTACTTTGATATGGATGATCCTCATTTTGGACTGCATTTAAGCTATGTAGAACCAGGAGATACCCATGGAGTAGTAGCTCATACTGTTAAGAGTGGTACTATGATCCTGGCACCAAGAGGTTACCATCCTACAGTAGCTGCACCGGGAACCAGAAATACATATTTATGGGTACTGGCAGCACATTCCACAAGAGTCGTCGTTATGACCTGGCAGTTCTGGACCCGAGCGTGCACAAATGAATTAGTACAAATTCGTAAATAACCGTACCAATCGCGCGTAGAATGCGGATTTGAGGCGTGGGTCTAAAAACGTAGGCGTAGCGGGCTACGCTGAGGCTTTTTAGACCCTGTGCAATCAGATTCGCAGGCAAGTGAGTGGTATATTATTTCGAGAACGATGTACTAGGGTCGGAAACAAAGTTAAGAGTTATATTTAGGAGGCAGAAACATGAACGCAATGGATTCAATTTTTCTCCCACGTTTTACCATTGGCGAGAATGCATTTGACGCTTTCCATGATGAAATGGGAAGATATGGAAAAAAAGTAGCAGTGATCCACGGAGAAAGAGCATGGAAGGCAGCAAGGAATATGTAGTTCCTGCACTGGAAAAAGCAGGTCTTACGATTACTACAGAATGGCTGTATGGACATGATGCAACCCATGAAAACGCTGATAAGATCTCAAATGATCAGTACAGGAAGCAGATATGCTCCTTGCAGTAGGCGGTGGAAAATGTATCGATACAGCAAAGCTGGCTGCAGATCATCTTGAAACCGGTATTTACCGCTCCTTCCATTGCGTCTAACTGTGCTCCTGTTACCCAGATCAGTATTATGTACCATGAGGATGGTTCCTTCTGCGACATCCCAAGATTAAAGGAAGTACCGGTACACTGCTTTATCAACCCGAAACTGGTTTTAGCAGCTCCTGTTAAATACCTGTGGGCTGGTATCGGCGATGCCATGGCAAAGCATGTAGAGTCCAGCTGGTCTGCAAAGGCTGGGAGAAGTTAAGCTTTGGCAGTGAGTTTGGTATCACAGCGGACAGATGTGCTTCTATCCAATGGTTAAGGATGCAAAGAAGGCAATGGATGATGCAAAAGCAGGAAGAAACAGTGAAGAGCTTGAAAACACCATTTTAAATATTGTTGTTTCCCCAGTGTTGTATCTGTTTCTGTTCATCCAAATTATAATGGTGGTATTGCACATGCTTTATTCTATGGCCTGACTAAGAGAGAGCATATTGAAAAGAAACATCTCCACGGTGAGGTAGTTTCCTACGGCACACTGGTAAATCTTATGGTAGATAAGGACTGGGATAAGCTGAAACTGGCTTATGGCGTAAATAAGTCTATTGACCTGCCTGTATGCCTGGCTGATCTGGAGCTGGAAAAAGGATGACAAGTTAGAGGATGTCCTTGAAGCAACAATGGCAAACCAGGAAATGACCCATACACCTTATCCTGTAACAAAAGAGATGATCTATCAGGCAATCCAGGATCTGGAAGACTATAAAGGGTTAAAAACCTAGAATGCAAGTTAGAGAGAGATAGTAAAATGGCAGTAACCATACGTGATATACGGGTAATCTGCACAGCGCCGGAAGGCATCAACCTTGTGGTGGTAAAAGTTGAGACCAGCGAGCCGGGACTTTATGGACTGGGCTGCGGAACCTTTGCTTACCGCCACCTGGCTGTAAAGCTGGTAGTAGAAGAATATTTGAAGCCTCTTCTGGTTGGAAGAAATGTAGAGAATATTGAAGATCTGTGGCAGCTGATGAACCAGAACGGATACTGGAGAAACGGTCCCATTGAAAATAATGCTATTTCCGGCGTAGATATGGCATTATGGGATATTAAGGGAAAAATGGCAAATATGCCGCTGTACCAGCTGTTTGGCGGAAAGTGCAGGAAGGTATTCCGGTATACCGTCACGCAGATGGCCGCGATCTTTCCGAGCTGTGTGAAAATATTGAACGTTTCCATGAAATGGGTATTACCAATATCCGCTGCCAGTGTGGCGGTTACGGCGGCGAAAGCTATGGAAATACGCCGGCAACTGCACCAAAGGGCGCCCAGCCAGGTGTTTATCTGGATTCCAGAAGCTATATCCGCAATACAGTAAAGCTGTTTGAAGGAATCAGAAACAAATTAGGATATGAGATCAATCTGGTACATGACGTTCATGAGCGTATTGCTCCTATTGAGGCTATTAAGCTGGCAAGAGAGCTGGAGCCATTTGATCTGTTATTCTTAGAGGATCCGGTACCTATTGAGCAGACAGACTGGTTAGCAAGAATGAGAGAGCAGACTTCCATACCGATCGCAGAAGGCGAGCTGTTCAACAATCCTGTTGAGTGGAGAAAACTTATCTCAGAACGGCTGATCGATTACATCCGCGTACATTTAAGCCAGGTTGGCGGTATTACACCGGCAAGAAAGCTGCAGATCTTTGCAGAGCAGTTTGGTGTACGCACTGCATGGCACGGACCTGGAGACATGTCTCCTCTGGCTCATGCAGCAAACATCCATATTGACCTGGCAGCACCAAACTTTGGTGTACAGGAATGGTCCGGCATTGAGCCGCCAAACTTTGTTATCCAGAATTAAAGGGACCACATGGTGCGCTCCTTGAAGTATTCCCGGGACTGCCTGAGTTTGACAATGGTTATGTATATGCAAATGATAAACCTGGTTTAGGCGTTGACTTAAATGAGGAAGAGGCTGCAAAATATCCTTGTGAGAA
>VOFG01003672.1_pt1 | contig 24374 bp, 45 predicted proteins | sample 5384171 | NCBI WGS metagenome assembly VOFG01 (sample SAMN12384726, study PRJNA508395) | human gut metagenome | isolation source: healthy gut F | host: Homo sapiens | reverse complement strand
CGTGAATACCTTCAGTGCCGACTCGAAGCTCTTCAGCGGAGGAAGCGTAGGAGCGATGCGGATATTGGAATCCTTGGGATCGTTCTTGTAGGGATAGGTAGCGCCAGCACCCGTCATGGTAACGCCAGCTTCCCTTGGCCATAGCAACGATATGCTTTGCAGTCCCTTCCGGGGCATCAAACGAAACGAAGTAACCGCCGCGGGGATTGCTCCAAGAGCCACAACCCGTGCCAGCCAGGCCCTCTTCCAGCATCTTCAGAACCAGCTCAAACTTCGGACGAATGATGGAAGCATGCTTTTACCATGTGGGCAGCGATCCCATCGGCGTCTTTAAGGAAGCGAACGTGGCGCATCTGGTTCAACTTGTCGTGACCGATGGTCTGGACGCCCATGCGCTTCTTGATTTCAGCAACGTTTTCCGGGCTTGCAGCCATAGCGGCAACGCCTGCACCAGGGAACGTTACCTTTGGAAGTGGAAGTAAACTTGAAATAGCGGTTTGGGTTACCAGCCTCAACGCAAGCCTTGGCAATATCAAGAAGCTGGATCCTGCTGTGCCACATCGTCATAAAGATGATGCACGGTATAGGCATTATCCCAGAAAATACGGAAATCTTCAGCGGCGCATTTCATGGGAAGCAAGTCGACGCACTACCTCATCGGAATAGGTAACGCCGCCAGGATTGGAGTACCCTTTGGGAACGCACCAAATGCCCTTGAATGCCGAATCGTTGGCAACCAGTTCCTCGACGGCATCCATATCGGGGCCTTCGTCGGTCATGGGAACGGCAACCATCTCAATGCCAAACGCCTCGGTAACGCCGAAGTGGCGATCATAACCAGGAACAGGGCAAACAAACTTTACCTTATCCAGCTGGCTCAAGGAGTGGCGCCAAGCGTGCCGAACACCTCAGCAACGCATGATGGTGTCATACATGATGTTCAAGCTGGAATTGCCGAAAACAATGGTGTTATCTGCTTCGTCATCGAGCATGGAAGCCATGAGCTTCTTGGCCTCCGGCAGACCATCAACTACGCCATAGTTGCGAATGTCGGTACCGTTTTCGGCCTTGCAATCATCGGAAATGGAAGGCAGGATGTCCAGCATAGGCATGCTCAAATCGAGCTGATCGGGCCCGGCTTACCGCGCGCCATATTCCGAGGGACAGACCCCTGAGCCTTATAGGTTTTCGTATTCTTCGGTGAGTGCAGTTTTGAGCGTGGTGAGCTCTTCCTTCCCCAGTTCGCGTAAAGTGGGCATCATGCTTCCTTCCATCTGCCTTACAAAGCGACTGCATCTTGCACCCGCTAGGTCTACCAATCTTTTTCAGTATAGGTGTTGCCTGCGTCACTCGCAAAAAGAAGTCGCACTATTGGGCCTCAGGCGCAACGCTCCGCATCATATTAAGGGTGGGCGGCAACTTCTCTCTTTGTTAGAAAACATCTCATTTCAGAGTTGCACAATCATCGTACTTATTGCCTTCGTACACCGAATCGATCCTCAACGTAATTGAAGAAGCGCTTACCGCCGGAAAAACTAATCGACTGAACCACTCGATACGAATCGGCAAGCGTTACCTGCGCTACCACCTCACCTGAATCAGTGATCAAAGACACCTGCTTCGGGCGCGCGTTCTTGTAATAAATGTCAGTAGATTTACCGTAACCAGCTACCAATTCCAAACAGCTTACCGTCGCCTTGCCACCAGAAGCACGAGATATCGTTACGCTCTGGCCTGCCCCTGAGCCAGAAGAGCCCTCAACCCAGGCAGTGTTCCAATCCCCATCGCTTAAGTTGCTTGCAACATACGTGCCGTATTCGCTCGCGGGAAGAACCGAAGAGGCGGAATAGCTGTTCAGCGGGCACGTGCTCATCTCCCCAGAAAAGCCCGACAACGCACGAACCGAAACCTCAGTCTGTGTCGAAGAGCCCTCCTTCTTGAAGCAACAGAGGAATCAGAACTCTTAGAGTCATGAGAAGATGCGTTACTGTCGGAATCACGAGTCTGCTGCTGCGATGCAACATTGGCAGAGGATGCCTCCCTTCATCCGAAGAGGGACGCATGAACAAAACCAAGCAAACGATAACCACCAACGCAGCGGCAAGAGCCACAGAAAGAACAATCACCGCTCTGTTGACCGGTTTTCTTGCTTGCCGCGGCGGGAACAGGTGAGAGACGGATGTTTGGCCCACGGCTTCCTGTTGGCAACCAGGCTCTGGGGCAGAACTCTGAGACAAGCCGCAATGCACACAGAACTTGTCTTCGTCTTCCAATTCCGACCCACAGTGAATACAGTATTTCATGAAAGAACCTCCCGAACAGCACCAGGAATGTCCTTGGGCGCCAAGACGCATGCCGACGCCATTGCCAACTCTTCATCGTCGCCGAAACCATACGTGCACCCGATGAAGGGAATATTTGCTTTCATAGCCACTTCACCATCGTGGAAACGGTCACCCACCATTACGCGAGGGATGGCATGGCGCTCCGCAACCTGCTGATAGATCTGCCATTTTGGCATTTCACCAAAATCTTCAGCACAATAATAGGCATCAAACCAGGTATCCAGCCCAAACATCGCACGATGCACCTCACAATAGCGGGCGCGGCAATTGCTGATAAATGCGAGTTCATAGCCATCCGAGCAGAGCTCATCGAGCATTTCGGGTACCCCCGGAACAACCGAGCCTTACCTTCCTCGGCAAGGCGGTCCAGTTCATTTCCCACGATTTCCGCTGCCTGACGCCATATCTCTTCAGGACGGTCGGGGCAAACGTAGTCCACATGTCTTCCGTAGTCCAGCCCAGCCACCTGCTGATCCATTCATCGGTAAATTCTTGCGGCGGCATGTGACCTTCGGAAACCAGCCAGGCATACGCTTTGCGAAATGCAGGACCATAGATTGCCATGCTGTCATGCAAGGTTCCGTCGAAATCGAAGAATACTGTTCCTCTAACGCTAGTACCGCCTGCGAGCTCAATAGCATTTTTGCCCATAGGGAATCTTTCAGAACAGCGCGACCCACGCCCACTAAATCGGCTTGGCCCCTCTCCAGCACGCGCTCGGCGCCTTCAAAGGGTTTTTACGCCTCCGGTCACAATAACGGGGACCGCAACCGCTTCGCGGATAGCAGCTGAATCTTCGCCAAAATATCCTTCGGTCTTAGAGCCGTCACCGCGGTAGCCGCATAAACCACCCGATATATCCAGCAGACCGACTCCCGCATTTTCGAATATCTTACATGCCGCAACAGCATCTTCCCTTGTTGCTCCACCTTCTTCATAATCACAGGCGCCCAAGCGAAACGCCAACAGATAATCGGGGCCCACCTCATTACGGACCGCCTCAATAACCTGGCAATGCAGGCGAGTACGCCCCGCTATGCTCGCACCCGAATAGTCGTCCGTGCGCTTATTAGTTATCGGGGAATAGAACTGACTCAAAAGGTATCCATGCGCCGAATGGATCTCGACGCCATCGAAACCAGCTTCTTTGGCGCGACGCGCCGCAGACGCAAAGTCGGCAATAACCTGGTCGATTTCTTGCTGGGTCATAGCATGCGCCTGCACTGCCTCCCCCTCTTGTTGTGGTGTAGGGGCATTGCACTTGGAGCAGGCGCCGTAAGAGATTCACCGCCCAAAGCAGAAATGGACTTACCACCAGCATGGTTGATCTGTGCTACCACCTTGCAACCATTGCGGTGGATGACCTCAACGAGCCTTTTTAGACCAGGAATGTCAGCGTCCGAAGAAAAGAAACCTGCCCTTTGCTTGCCTGACCTTCTTTACTGATATAGCTGTGCTCAGCAACCACCAAGCCAAAGTAGCCGCCCTTCGTCTTTTTCGTCGTAATACTGCACAAGGCATTGCTCACTTTGCCCTGCCCCTCCGATTTCTCGGTAGCCATCGGGGGCATCACCAAACGGTTGCGTAGTCTGACTTTCCCCAGAGGAAGAGGGTGAACCAACAAAGACATATCAGCTCCTTCGTTGCAGCAGCGAAATACTATTTATACAGGATACTTGTTGCTGTGTTTCAAGACAAAAACGACCCCACTCTATGATGAGCTGCACTCTTTTCTTAAGCATCAAGAAATGGGTGCGTGCCCACAGTGGAGCAGGGTCGTTGCCGAATTGACGTTACGCCTCGATCGTCTTGATGAGGTTCACCATTTCGATGGCGCTCGTTGCGCAGTCGAAGCCCTTGTTGCCGGCCTTCGTGCCAGCACGCTCAATTGCCTGCTCGATGGTGTCGGTGGTTACCACGCCGAAAGAGCACAGGCACACCGGTCTTCAGACCAACCTGAGCAACACCCTTTGCAGCCTCATTGCAAACCAGGTCGTAGTGAGACGTTGCGCCACGGATTACCGCACCCAGGCAGATAACAGCATCGTACTTGCCCGATTCGGCCATCTTCTGGGCAACCAGCGGAAGCTCAAATGCGCCGGGAACCCACGCGATGTCAACATCTTCATCCTTGACATCGTGACGAAGCAGGCCATCCATTGCGCCACCGATCAGCTTTGAAGTGATGAACTCGTTGAAACGAGCAGCCACAATGCCAACCTTGATGCCCTCAGATACGAGCTTTCCTTCGAGAGTGTTCATATGCGTTTCCTTTCGCTATCCCCCAGCGTTTTGACGCCTGGGGCTAATTCCATTCAATTCGGGATGCAATCCCTATTGCCTACAGGCAGTTCCGTTATTCCTCGACGCTTTCGAGAATATGGCCCATCTTTTCCTTCTTCGTTTTTCAGGTAGAAACGGTCGTGGTCGGTCGCAGGCATCTGAATCGGCACACGATCGGTGATTTCGAGACCGAACTCGAGAGCTGATAAACCTTATCGGGGTTATTGGTCAGAAGGCGCATGGTCTTCACGCCCAAATCGCGCAGGATCTGCGCGCCGATGAAAGTACTCGCGTTCATCTCCCTTGAAGCCCAGTGCAAGATTTGCTTCAAGCGTATCCATGCCCTTGTCTTGCAACTCGTAAGCGCGAAGCTTGTTTACCAGGCCGATACCACGACCTTCCTGACGCATATACAGAACTACGCCACGGCCCTCTTCGTTAACCGCGCGCATAGCAGAAGCGAATTGATCGCCGCAATCGCAGCGCAAGGAGCCGAATGCATCGCCAGTAAGGCATTCCAGTGAACGCGAACCAGCAGATCTTCCCCATCGGCGATATCGCCTTTAACCAGAGCAACATGGTGCTCGCCATTGAGCTTATTGATGTAAGCGTATGCACGGAAGTCGCCATACTTGGTGGGCATCTTGGTATCAGCCACACGCTCTACGAGTTTGTCGTGTTTCTTGCGATAATCTTGAAGTGCCTTAATCGATATGAACTTCAAAATCCCACTTCTCGGCAAGCTCGATAAGTTCGGGGTGCGCATCATCGTGCCGTCATCGCGCATGATCTCGCAGCACAAGCCGCACTCCTTCAAACCGGCAAGACGCATCAGGTCTACCGTTGCCTCGGTGTGGCCATTGCGCTCAAGGACGCCGTTAGGCTTTGCCATCAGCGGGAACATGTGGCCAGGACGACGAAAATCCTCAGGACGAGCATTCTCATCAACGCACTTTCGAGCCGTATAGCCACGTTCCTCAGCAGAAATGCCGGTCGTGGTGTCAACGTGATCGATCGAAACAGTAAATGCCGTTTCATGATTGTCGGTATTGGTGGTTACCATCTGAGGGAACATGAGCTTACGGCACAGATCGATGCTCGTGGGCATGCAGATCAGGCCCTTTGCATATTTCGCCATGAAATTCACGTTTTCGGTTGTAGCGAATTCTGCGGCGCAGATAAAATCGCCCTCGTTTTCGCGATCAGGATCATCGGTGCACAAGATCACCTTTCCCTGGCGAAGATCTTCCAAAGCCTCTTCAATGGTACTGAACTGGAACATTGCTATCCTCTCATGCCTCCCACACCACAATGGGGAGGCGATTGTCTTGTTTTGTTATAGGAGCCCAGCCGCTAAAAGCCGTTGCTCAACAGAAATTCTTTCGTGATACCGCCCTGCTTTTTGCGATGCGGCACCATTTGCCTTCTCGACATAGGGGCTCACTGCCGAAGCGGATTGACGGACTGTTTCACCTGCAAGCTCCGGCGAACAAGCCAGAAGGCGTTCGACGTATTTGCCAACACAGTCGTTTTCAAGATTCACCACATCGCCCATGTTTGGTGACCAAATTGGTCTGAGCCCGTGTGTGCGGAATGATGGAAACGCTGAAACTCTCAGAGTCAACTTTCGCAACAGTAAGGCTGATGCCATCTATGGCAATAGAGCCTTTTTTCAACAATAAAGCGAAGGATGGAAGCGTCGCATCCGATGCGATACCACACAGCGTTGTCGTCCTCGTCGATGCTTTTCACGGCACCCACGCCGTCGATATGACCCGAAACGATATGACCGCCGAAACGTCCACCAGCGAGCATCGCGCGCCCAGGTTCACGGGACTTCCGGGCGCAGCGCACCCAAAGACGAACGGTTCAGAGTTTCGTGCATGACATCGGCCGAAAAGCTGCTGCGCGTAAAACCGGTTACGGTAAGGCAAACACCATTGGTTGCAATGCTGTCACCCAGATGAACATCCTCAAGTACCTTCGAAGCTGCAACGGTAAGCACGCAGGAATGGGCGCCTTTGCGAATGGAAGCCACTTTGCCCACTTCTTCCACAATGCCGGTGAACATTTACCTCACCTCGCATTCAATGAGCAGATCTCGACCGAGCTGTGTCACCTTTGGATCGGACAGCTCAATGGCGTACTTGGGAGCCTCGACACCTAAGCCCCTACCGGGCTCGGCGCTGCTGCACCGCCGAAGATCTTCGGGGCTACGTATGTCTGCACGCAAGAAACCACCTCATAGGCCAAAACCGACCAATTGATTTCTGCGCCACCTTCGACAATCACGCTGTCAATACCAAGCTCCGAGCTTTTCCATTAGGATCTCGATGTCGACATGGCCTGCCGCCTCGGGAACTACGATGATGTCATTCACGCTCACGATACGGCAGGTGCTTTTCCAGATCGCGTTCGCAGGTTGCTATGTACGCTCTGCGGCCGTCCTCACCACCTGAGAATCGAGTGGCGTACGTAACCGCGTGTCGCAAATGATGCGGATGGGGTTCGAGCAACGGGGCTTGAAGGTGCCGAATCCACGCAGAGTAGAGTCGGCGCAACCCTCCAGGTCGGCTTCAAAAGCAGCCTCGTCTTCCGCCATTTCCCTTTCAAGCAGATCCTCAAAATCGGATTCATCAACCACTTGCAGCTCTTCTACGTCAGAAGATTCAAAGCTGTCCAATCGGCAGGTAAGCAACGGATCGTCCTTGATGACGGTGTTGACGCCCACCATGATAGCGGCATACCGTTGACGATCGGCATGAACGCGCTTGCGAGCCTCCTCGCCCGTAATCCACTTCGATTTGCCGCTCCTTGTGGCGATCTTACCATCGAGCGTCATCGCGTACTTCAGGATGACATAGGGTTTTCCCGTTTCGATGTAATGGAAAAACGCTCGGTTAATTTCTTGGCATTCCCTCAACCAAAACGCCCTGGACAACTTCGATGCCCGCCGCCTGGAGCTGAGCAACGCCGCCGCCATCAACCTTGGGGTTGGGATCGGGAGCGCCCATAACCACTCGGGCAATGCCCGCTTCTATCAGCGCCTCGGTGCACGGGGGCGTTTTGCCGGTATGGCAACAAGGCTCGAGCGTTACGTAGATAGTTGCACCTTCGGTGGCTTCACCTCGTTGACGACAATCGGCAAGAGCCTGGCGCTCCGCATGGAGTTCGCCGAAAGCGGGATGCCAGCCTTCGCCGATAATTCGACCATCGCGCACCACAACCGCTCCAACAAGAGGATTGGGATTGACCCATCCGGCACCGCGCATAGCAAGCTCCAAAGCTCGCTGCATGTACTCCTCATCAGTCAAGGAACTGCACCTCCTTTCATATTCGTTGTCGCGAATACCATCTTGAGTGGGTAAGCGACGAACGGAGATACATCCTGTATGAAAAAAGCCCTGGAACATAGCGTTCCAGGGCTTTCACATGACAAACAAGCGCGGCCAAACGGCCGATCCGATTCATCGTCTTCTTCCATCCGGACTGTAACCGTTGGCTCTGGATTTTCACCAGATCAGCCTTGCCTGCACAAGGGTCGCGGGCTTTGCAATTGCTTCCTTGCAGAAGATTTTGCGTTACCGCCAGTGAGGAGTTTCACCTCGCCCTGAAGACCGTATTCATTTTCCATTGGTTACTATAGCGCACTACAGTGCCCCGTCAAGAAAAAAAGCCGCGAGATAGTGCATCTCGCGGCTTAGTTCAGACAGCCCTACTTGGGAATTAGCAACCCGCACTGCGCCTACAGATCCTTGGGCCTTCTACGCGACCCTCAAGGTAAGCCGAAGTCATCGACGTCTTGCTGGATTTCTTCCAGCAGGGCTTCGTTGTCGGAGGCTTGAAGAGGTGCTGAAGCGGCCCTGAGGCTTCAGGAAGTCCTTCACAGGAATAAGGTTCTTGTCGCGAACCGGGGTGAGCTTCCACTTGCCGTTTTCAACCTCGAACAAAGGCCAGAACTTGGGTTTACCGCCATACGGCAGATCTCTGCAGTCATGCTGGAGTCGATACGCCAGCCGCGGGGCAAGGAGCCATAACGTTCAGGAAAGCAGGACCGTCAACGGCAATTGCCTTTCCGCCTTGCTTACCAGATCGCGCCAATTACCTACGGTAGCCTGAGCAACATAAGGGAACACCATGAGCTGCCATGATGGAGGTAAGATCCTTGCGCTTCTGGGGCTTGCCCTGCTGTTCCTTACCAACTTCAGACGTAGTTGCCCATGCGCCCTTAGGAGTTGCAGAAAGAACGCTGGATACCCGTGTTCATGTATGCGCCGTTGTCGTAGCAGACATACACGATATCGTGACCGCGCTCCATGGCGCCAGACAGAACTGCAAACCGATGTCGTCAGGTGCCACCGTCGCCGCCGAAGGCAACAACTGATCTTCTTGTCTGCAGGGATCTTGCCTGCACGCTGAAGAAGACCCTTGTCAGGCTGCCTCCACACCAGAAATAGTTGCGCCCGCATTTGCGAATGCATTGTGAATGAATGGAACGTTCCACGCGTTGTCGGATAGATGGAAGTGGATACTTCCAGACAGCCCGTTGCCGAGCAGCACACAACGTCGTAGTCGTTGCGGCCCATGAGGACCTGGCGCACTGCCATAGATGCGCCACAACCGCCACACAGGCGATGGCCAGGAGCCAAGTCGTCGGGGCGGGCAGAAAGTTGCTTGATGTTTGCCATTGGATGCCTTACTCTTCGATGCCGAGATGCCCAGTGGAACCGTCGCCCTCGCCTGCAGCGCGCGCCTCGAGATCGGAGAACACAGTGTTCATCTGCTCGAGAGTGATGTCTGCGCCGCCGGGCCCACAACGTAATCGTTGACAAGAGCGTCAACCCCATCTGCATGGAAGGCAGAGCGGACCTCGAGCGCCAAAGGAGCATGCGGGGAACCGAAGGAATCGGAACGATCCAGAACAGCCACGGCCTTAGCGTTTTTGCAAGCTTCAGCAATCTGCTTTGCAGGGAACGGACGGAAGATGCGAGGACGAACAACGCCGACCTTTTTGCCCTGCTCGCGCAGCTTACGAGCCTGAAACGAGCATTGCCTGCGCAAGAGCCCAAAACAACGATGATGTAATCAGCGTCTTCAGTACCCCCATCATCAACCAGCTCGAACGGACGACCCGTGATTTCAGCCCATTCCTTGCCATGGCGCTCAAAAGCTTCCATAGCGTTGTCGAGAGCGTGGCGTTCGGTGAGCTTGTACTTCATGTAGCCGTTACCAAGCGTTGCGAACATGCCCTGGCCAACAGGGTTTTCAGTATCAAGAAGAGGGTACTTCGGCTCGTAATTGCCTACAAAATCTTTTACTACCTGATCTTCTTCCATCACGCAGCAATCCATAGCGTGTGGTAACAAAGCCATCGAGAGTGGTGAGAACCGGAAGCAGAACATTGGGATCTTCGGCAACCTTGAACGCGATGATGGTGTTGTCGTAAAGCCTCCTGAGCGGTTTCGGCAAACATCATGCCCCAACCGCAGTCACGAGCACTCATGATGTCGGAATGATCACCGTGGATGTTAATCGGAGCGGAAAGCGCACGATTGGCATTTGCCATAACGATGGGGCAACGCATGCCGGACGCAATGTGCAGTTCCTCCCACATGTAGGCCAAGCCCTGGGAGCTTGTTGCGGTTGCAACACGCGCACCAGCAGCAGAAGCGCCAATGCATGCGGAAAGCGCGGAATGCTCGGATTCGGTGGGGAACGTATTCGGTGGTAACCTTTCCGTCGGCAACGAACTTTGCATAGCCTTCAACAATGGTGGTCTGAGGAGTAATGGGGTAAGCCGCCATAACATCAGGATTAACCTGACGGAAGGCATCTGCCACCATCCGGTTGCCCGCAGCGGAGCACATCTTCTTTTCTGCCATGGTTACTCCCCCTTCGCTTCCTGCTCCTGGGCTTCAGCCTCGGAGATAAGCTCAAGTGCGCCGAACTTGCACTCCTGAACGCAAACGCCGCAGCCCTTGCAATGGAACAGGTCGATGCCCGTCATTGCGCCGTCTTTAACCTCAATGGAGGAATCGGGGCAGTAAGCCCAACACAGCATGCAATTGAGCACTTCTCGGAATCCCAGATAGGACGATTGGAGCGCCAACCGCCGGTGTAGCAGTTGGTTGACGTGCCGCCTTCGGGGCACACATAACCGGTCGGAAAATCTTCGGGCTTCCAATTATCGTAGTTGGAGCCATCAAACTGGTACTTGGACATTATTCTTGCACCTCCTGATAAGCGCGCTCAACGGAGGCGAGGTTCGCGTCGATCATTTCCTGGGAGAACTTCTTGCCGAAGGTGATAACCAGGCGTTCCTTGACCTTTTTCAACCGGGAAAAGACCCGTGATATTAGCCAATGCGCCTACGATCGGGGTATTAGGCATGTCCTTCTTGATGGTTGCAAGTGCGATGCCCGAAGCATCAACTACAGCAACACGCATGCTTTCAGGAGCACCTACCGCTGCACGGGCTTCAGCAGCCGTCATTGTGGTGTTGAACAGGAGGATACCGTCTTCGGGCATACCCTCCATTACGTCCGTAGAAGCCAACAGGGTGTCATCCATGATGATAACGATGTCGGGATTCTGAATGTTGTTGTGAACTTCGATGGGATCACTGGATACACGCGTATACGCCTTCAGGGGGCTCCCGTACGCTCCGGGCCATATTCGGGCATAGCCTGGATGTAGTTGCCCTGCAGCAGTGCCGTGTCCGCGACAAGCTTCGCCGCCGTAACCGCACCTTGGCCAGCACGTGCATGCCAGCGGATTTCGGTCAACTGTGACATACCTCTCCTCTCGCTTAAGGTTTGCTTTTTTAGAAAGCTTCTTAATTGTAGCGAGCACACGTTTTCGCCCTTTAGGGGTTTCCGAACGTGTTAGATATAGGTCGGTAGACGGAATTCGGCAGTTGCCACTGGTTGGGTTGTCGGGGCGAACGGCAGGTAATTGAAATTAGTACCCTTTTAGTAGCTCGCAAAAATTCAGTATTCTTGTTGCCTAATCAAAAAAACGGACCAGACAAGACAAGCTCATCTGATCCGTTAATTCGTTCAAATGCAATTGAGAGCCTCGCGTTGCTATGCAGCTCCGCGCCCCATGGAGACCATACGCCTACGTCCAGAACTCAACCATTTCGATAAGGTCTTGGTAGGCCCATGCGTATACATCGGAGTACCAACCGGTTTCGGGTATAAAGCAAACTAGGGTGGAATACAGCAAACTCAGGAACACCAATACCCCTAAGACACGAAGGAAAAAAGGCGGTGCGCAAGTACTTTGGGAACCGCAGAACTTCCAACCTTCAGTTCAACATCGCGGCAATCGTTCTCTCTATCAGGAGCCAGGGCATCGTTCGCAATGAAGCAAAGCAAGATTGAGGGAATCAGCATCAGGATACTGTAGTCGGCGGTATAGCGCTGCAGAATGCCCGCCATCTGAGCATCAAGGCAAGCAACAATGAGCGCAGATACCAGCATAGTCATCACGACACTGGCAACGGTATGGGTAGAACGTTCTCTAATACGATAGGAAAGTATCGGCTTAGCAAATGCTAGCACCCACAAAATAGGCAAGCATACTAAAATGCCACCAAATGTTACTTCCTTGATAGTTTGACCTAAGTACGTAGTATCAAACGTGGTTGGCTGAAGCCAAGGGAACACGCCGGTAGTAGTTGGGGTCTGCAGGAAATATGCGAACAAAGCCGGCAGCAAACGGCCAGCGTTCATGCCGCGCTGCGTCATATCGTTTACCGTAAGGTTGTAATTCGCTCAAAATCGAAGAAAGAGCCGAAGCGCGCACGGTTATACATCATGATGCCAGCGGCAACAACAAAATAGGGCGCTAAGAGGCACGCAAATTCCTTTGACCCTTCTTAGTGAACAGGTGCTTTTCAGTAATGAACTTGCGCCAAAACAGCGGGAACGCCAACAGCGAGAAAATGAGGAACTGAGGACGACACGCAACCACAAGGGCCATGCACAGAGAACCAGCGAGGTACCATCCTGCTGCTTTTTCCGTTGACCGCCCGTGAAGCCAAAATACAAGCCCCATACCGTAAAAGCCAAGGCCATTGCAATTGGGAGCGAATAGAACGTTGGGAACTTCGCTAAATACAGCATGCCCGAACAAGCCACCAAGGGCATTTGCAGCAAGAGGAACAAGCCTAAGCTAACACGCTTAAAATGATGCCGCGCAAAACGATCCATCAGAGCCGTTACGCCCAGCACGAACATAATGCAGGCAATTAAAACGCCAATTGCCGTTGGGAAACTAGACCCCGTAAGCAGGTAGAACGGCAAATAGAACAGCAGCACTGGCAGCACGCCGAAATACACATAGTAATGGCCCTCGTAGTACGCCACGTCGAACAGGTACGACTCACCTGTCTGCTTCTGGAGTTCATCGCGTGCACCCTTGTCGTAGGGGTTGTCCATGTCTACCAGCCATTGGGGAGGCTCCACTTCCAAATACAGCTGGCCACCAGCCATAGCCTTCGCGAGCTCAGCATACTGCTGGGCATTATCTCCACCAACCTTATAGGTGTTTAGAATGCTGTGGCCATCCCAGGAGCCCGAATTGTAATTAGCCGTAGCAATACCAACCTGGTTTGATCCAAGTAAAGGTACGCAGTAAGAACGAAAATCTCGCAAGCTGTTGCCAGGACGATGCATGCACGGAAAACCTCGGATGTTCCTTAACTCGGCAACGATAAATGCTCGAGCCGGGTCGAAACACATAAAGCAAAAGCAGAACGGCAAACGTCAGGAAATAGCGTAGACCATTGAACTCAAATGGCTGACGCTCATTGATGACCACCGTATTGAGAACAACAGGGTACCGTGCATCATCACTTACGATTTCAATGCGCAGGTTCTGAATTGTGCCTGAACTCTCAAGGTATAGATACTGACTTTGCTCGCTATACGTTGAAACGTCTATTTCAGGAACACCAAATGTATACTCGGTCGTTGAAAAATAGGTTTCATGCGCACCGTCGGTAAAGCTGATTTTGACCTTAAAGGTTCTGAGCAGGCTGCGAATTATCGAAATCAAGGTGGATATTATTCACCACTTTATTGAGATCATAAAAAATCTACAGCAGTTTTCGACTCAGTAAACTTGTACTGTTCGCTATGCCCCAAACCGAAATTCGAAGTTCCCGTATCGTTTGCATCAAGGGTAATGCGATCAGCTAAATTGATCGGCTCATAGGTAGCCGATCGAAAATAGTTCATATTGAACAGAAAGATTTCGAGGAGCAACGCAACAATAGCAACCACGAAAATGCGGGATAGCGCATGTTTAATTCGACCTCGATTGGCTTTGGCGAGGTCTATGCAGTCAAATGCAATGTCTTCAATAGGTTTCATAGCGAATCATTTTACAAGATACACTTACGCCATATTGCCCACGCACTACTCTTTCAGAAGAAGCACGAGAATAAAAAAATCCCCGCACCAAACGATGCGGGGACACATTAAGACACTTGCTTACAAGCCGAGCGCGGAAACGATTGCGTCGAATACTACCTGAGGATCGCGGTCGCCATCGATCTCCTTCAGAAGCTCGCAACCACTGTAGTAATCGATGAGCGGAGCAGTGGAGCTCTCGTAAACATCAAGGCGGTTACGTACCGTAGCTACATTATCGTCGTCGCGCTGGTACATTTCGCCATTGCACTTAGGGGCAAGCAGCGTCAGCGTCGGAACCGATGTAACCGCAGTCGCGGCACATACGACGAGAGGTAAGACGCTTGATGATAACTTCCTTGTCAACATCAACAAGAAGAGCAGCATCAAGAGGACGCTCGAGGGAAGAAAGCTCGGAATCAAGCGCAACGGCCTGAGTAGAGGTGCGGGGAAGCCGTCAAGGATGAAGCCATTGGCGGTATCGGCATCCTGTAGACGCTCTTTACGAGGCCAATTACAACTTCATCGGGCACAAGATCGCCAGCATCCATGTACTTAGCCTCAAGACCAAGAGGAGTCTGGTTTTTAACGGCAGCGCGAAGCATGTCGCCAGTGGAGATGTGAGCAAAGCCATACTTCTCTACCAGCTTTGCAGCCTGAGTGCCCTTACCAGCGCCCGGTGCGCCCAGCAAAACGATATTCATGGAAATGTTCCTTTCGTAACACGATAGAAATCGATCAATCTATTTTAACAAATTGAAGCGCATTAAGAGCAAAGTGACATTGCTCAAATAAGAAAGGCGGCTAATTGCCGCCTTTCTTATTACTTGAAGAAACCGTCGTAGTTGTACATTTTCAACTGCGACTCGATCTTATTCATAGTGTCCAAAGCAACACCGATCATGATGAGGATCGAGGTACCGCCAAACGCCTGAATCAAAGAATTGTTCGTAAGTAGAACAATATGGAAGGGACAACCGCAATGGCTGCGATGAAAATCGCACCAGGAAGCGTAACCCTGTGTGCAGAACATCCTTAATGACTGCACGGTATTCTGACCAGGACGAATACCGGGAATAAATCCACCCTGACGCTGAAGGTTTTCCGCAGTGTCCTCGGGATTGAAAACAATCGAGGTGTAGAAGTATGCGAAGAACACAATGAGCAGCGCAGTGAGGATCCAGTTCACCCAACCTGCCGAAATAGCATTGGCAACCATGGTGAGCCAATCAACATTGAATAAAGCAGCGATCTGCGCAGGGAAGTAAATCAAGCAGCTTGCGAAGATGATAGGAATAACACCTGCAGCGTTGATCTTGATAGGAAGGTAAGAGCTCTGACCGCCCATAACCTTACGACCCTGAACGCGCTTTTGCATAGCTAATTGAATACGACGCTGAGCACGCTCTACAAAGATAATCGCAGGATGCAAAGCAGCACTACAACCAAAATAAGAACGGTTACTGCAATGCCCATACCCATATCTGCATTCAGGTTGATCGACGAGAAGATTGCCGACGGAACCGAAGAGATGATGGAAACGAAGATGATCAACGACATACCAGTGCCAACACCGTGCTGAGTAATGAGCTCGCCCATCCACATGATCAAAGCAGTGCCAACTACAAGAGTAAACACAACCAAGATGTCGGTGACGATCTCAGGAACAGCGGTGCTGAAAACAACACCATAAGCCTCGGACTTGAAGAGGAAAAGGTAACCAACAGCGTTGATCAGACCCAGACCAAGCGTAAGGTAACGCGTAACCTGAGTAATGCGACGCCTGCCCGTTTCGCCCTCTTTAGCCCAGCGGCCAACGGCAGGGATAACACCTTGCATCAACTGCATAATGATAGATGCAGTGATGTACGGCATAATACCAGTGCAAATACCGAGAAGTTCGACAAAGCACCGCCAGTGAAGAGGTCGAGCATAACCATCGAGACACCCTGCTGAGAAAAAGAATCAGCAAATGCCTGGAACGGGATGCCCGGCACCGGCAGGTAAGCGCCGAATCGGTAAAGCACCAAGATACCAAGAGTGAACAGGATTTTATTCCTGAGCTCAGGTACCTTGAACGCCTGTACGAGGGAACTTAGCAAGGCTCTTCGACCTTTCCGCCAGCTGCCTCGATCTTAGCCTTTGCGGAAGCGGAAACCTTATCAAACCTTTAACGGTTACAGCCTTGGTGATTTCGCCGTCGCCCAGAACCTTAACAAGATCGGTGGAGTGCTTGATGATGCCCTTAGCTGACGGGGATTCACCGTCTACCACTTCGCCAGCTTCGTAGTACTTCTCGATACGGCTAACGTTAACGGGAAGGTACTCAACATGGTTGATGTTGCGGAAGCCAGGGAGCTTAGGGAAGACGACGAGCCAGAGGAGTCTGACCACCTTCGAAGCCGTTGCCCTTGGCGCCGCCAGAACGAGACTTCTGACCGTTCAGACCACGACCAGCGGTCTTGCCGGTACCAGATGCGGGACCGCGACCTACGCGCTTGCGGCTGTGACGAGAACCCTCAGCGGGCTTCAGATCCTTAAGTTCCATGTTTTCTTTTTCTCCTTTTTTTTACGCTGTCTCTACCCCACCGATTGGAATAGAGGTCGGCAGCTCGCCGCCGACGAACTTACAAACCAGATCATTATGCCATAGGTTGAAATCAAATGCGGGGCAGAACTCGATAAGTTAGATACAGCCCATCATAAGTTCAACAATTGAATCGAATGCTCCACAGATGCAGTAACCGTGCTAGACCTAAAACGATATTATTTCAGGCTTTTTTCCTTGCACTGCGCTTCGATCCGCATAATGTCCTACTACAAAGAATAGAAAAGCCCCGCTCAGTGAGCGGGGCTTTAGCATTTACAGTTCTTCAACCTCTACGAGGTGCTGAACCTTGAAGATCATGCCACGAACGCCAGGATTGTCTACCTGCTCAACCGTGCGACCGATCTTACCAAGACCAAGAGCCTTCAGGGTGCGACCCTGATCGTACTTGTAGCCGATGGAGCTCTTTACCTGGGTGATGCGCAGTTTCTTTGCGTCAGCCATTACTAGTTCTCCTTCCAGCCATAAATCTTAGCTACAGAGATACCGCGGCGAGCAGAAACTGCCTCGGGGCTCTGCATTTCCTTAAGACCTTCAGCAACAGCCTTAACAATGTTAAGAACGTTGTCAGCGCCGAGGGACTTAGCGAAAACATCCTTTACACCAGCGAGTTCGAGAACGTCACGAGCTGCGCCGCCAGCGATAACGCCGGTACCAGGGTAGCGGGCTTAAGGAGAACGCGACCAGCGCCATACTCACCGATAATGTCGTGAGGAAGCGTGCCAGCCTCGGTCAGAGGAATGGAGAACATGTTCTTCTTCGCATCCTCTACGCCTTTCTTGATGGCGGTGGGAACTTCCTGGGACTTGCCCATGCCGATACTCACGCGACCCTTGCCGTCACCAACAACTACCAGAGCGGTGAGTGCGAAACGACGACCACCCTTGACAACCTTGGAGACGCGATTGATATAGACGACGCGTTCCTGAAGTTCGGGAACGCCTGCCTGGTTTTCTTGCTTACGAGCCATAGACCTTAACCCTCTCTTAGAACTTCAGGCCTGCTTCGCGGGCACCATCGGCAACTGCCTTGATGCGACCGTGATACAGATTGCCACCGCGGTCGAATACAACCTCGGTAACACCGTTTTCCTGTGCTTTCTTACCGATGATCAGACCGAGAGCTGCAGCACCATCTACGGTAGCACCGCTCTTCTCGGTTGCCTTGAACTCCGGGACCGAGGGTGGAAACACCACAGATGGTCTTACCGGCAACGTCGTCGATAACCTGAGCATACATGTTCGAGTTAGAACGCGTAATGCACAAACGCGGACGGGCAGCCGTACCAGAGATCTTGCCACGAACACGAGTGTGACGACGGCGCAGCCCAGCCTGTTTCTTTTGAAGCTTCTTCACCGTAAGAGATTCCCTTCAATACTTCGCTACTGAGCTACTACTCAGACTTTGCGGCCTTGCCGAGCTTACGACGGACATACTCGCCTTCATAGCGAACACCCTTGCCCTTGTAAGGCTCAGGCTTACGCCATGCGCGGATGTCGGCAGCAACCTGGCCGACCTGTTCCTTGCTGATGCCCTTTACGATAATCTCGGTCTGGCTAGGAACTTCGAAGGTAATGTTTTCAGGAGCCTTAACGATAACCGGATGAGAGTAACCGAGCTGGATCTCCAGATCAGAACCCTTGAGCGCTGCACGATAGCCAACGCCTACGAGCTCGAGCTTCTTGGGTAACCGTCATGAACGCCCTCTACCATGTTGTGGATAAGGGGTGCGCGTAAGGCCATGAAGGCTCTTTGCCTGACGGGAATCGTCGGGACGCTCAACAATAACTTCTTCGCCCTCAACCTTGATGGTCATCATGGGGTTGAATTCACGAGTAAGTTCGCCCTTGCTGCCCTTTACGGTAACAACATGGCCGTCAACCTTAACCTCAACGCCAGAAGGAATAGCAACAGGATCTTACCAATACGAGACATTTGTGCTCCTTCCTTCCTACCAGATGTACGCCATGACTTCGCCGCCGACGCCTTCCTTTGCGTGCGTCGCGGTCGGTCATAACGCCCTTGCTCGTCGAAATAACAGCAGTACCAAGACCACCGAGAACGCGAGGAAGCTCGTCCTTGCCAGCATAAATGCGCAGACCAGGCTTGGAGATGCGCTTGATGCCGCGAATGGTGCGAGCCTTCTTCTCACCGTACTTGAGGGTGATGGTCAGAACGTCGCGGGGCTGAGCCGGCTCAATTTCGAAGCCGTTGATGTAGCCCTCTTCCTGCATGATGCGGGCGATTTCGACAAGCTTCTTGCTGGACGGCATGGAAACCGTCTGCTTGCCAGCAGAGTTTGCGTTACGCACACGCGTAAGCATATCTGCAATAGGATCGTTCATGCTCATTGTTGTGTTTCTCCTTTGTTCATGATGAGCCGAAAAGCCGGTTCGCATGCACCCATGATGTATGCGCCTTTGACTAACGGCACTCAACAACGTGACTGGGTTGATAAGGTTCCTACCAGGAAGCCTTGGTCACGCGCCGGGCAGTTCGCCTTTGTTAGCGAGCTCGCGAAGGCAGACGCGGCACAGACCGAACTTGCGGTAGTACGCACGGGGGCGACCACAGCGAGCACAGCGATTGTGCTGACGCGTCGAGAACTTCGGCTCTCGCTTGACTTGGCGATCATCGATTTCTTTAGCCATTCAAAATCCTTCTTTCCTATAACCAATTCTCTTAACGAGAAGTTAGTTTTCCTTTTTGAACGGGAAGCCCATGGCATCCATAAGTGCCTTGGCGCCTTCATTGTTTTCAGCCGTGTTACGAACGTGATGTCCATACCACGAGTGCGATCGATCTTGTCGTACTCGATCTCGGGGAAGATAAGCTGCTCGGTGAGGCCCATGGTGTAGTTGCCTCGACCGTCGAAGCTGTTGGGGTTGCAACCACGGAAGTCACGTACGCGAGGAAGCGCAGTGGACATCAAGCGGTCGAAGAACTCCCACATGCGGTCACCGCGAAGGGTAACCTTGCAACCAATTGCCTGGCCCTCACGCAGATGGAAGCCTGCGATGGACTTCTTAGCGCGGGTAACCATAGGCTGCTGACCGGTGATGGTACGCAGGTCGGCGATTGCGCCGTCAAGAAGCTTGTCGCCAGCGGCATCGACCTACACCCATGTTAATAACGATCTTCTCAAGGCGAGGGATCTGATTAACATTGAGAGACCGAGCTCCCTTGAAAAGCTGGTCGCGTACTTCGTTTACATACTTTTCCTTCAGACGAGGAGTAGCCATTGTCCTAAAAACCTTTTCGATGAATTAAACGCAAGATTTCCCGACCTTCCCCGCATTACGGGGGTCATAAAAGCACGGCTAAATATTTTAGTCGATATCTGCGCCACAATGCTTGCAAACGCGAACTTTTTACCATCTTCACGTTTGATGTTGACGCGAGTTGCCTCCTTGCAGGAGGGGCAGATCAGCATAACGTTGGAGACATGGATGGGGCCTCAACGGTAGCAATGCCGCCTTCAGGGTTTGCCTGGGTCGGGCGCATTGCCTTCTTCATCATGTTGACCTTTTTCAACGGTGACGCGCTGAGCCGAGGGGTTGGAAGCGATTACGATGCCTTCAGCACCCTTATCCTTACCAGCGAGAACCTTGACCTTGTCACCCTTTTGATGTTCATCTTTGCCATGGATGTTCCTCCTACAGCGTTTCCGGTGCCAGGGACACGATCTTCATGTACTTCTTGTCACGAAGTTCGCGTGCAACAGGACCGAAGATACGCGTACCGCGGGGAGCGCCGTTGTTGTCGATCAGAACGCAAGCATTCTGGTCGAACTTGATGTAGCTGCCGTCAGTACGACGAACTTCCTTCTTAACGCGCACCACGACACAGCGGGACGACTTCGCCCTTCTTAACGTTGCCGTTGGGCATTGCTTCCTTAACGCTGCAAACGATGACATCGCCGAGGCCCGCGTAACGGCGCTTGGAGCCGCCCAGGACCTTGATGCACTGCACCTGCGAGCGCCGGAGTTGTCAGCAACGGCGAGCATGCTCTGCATTTGAATCATGTGCTTATCCCTTTCGATGCTTCTAAGTGGGAAGCAGGAAATTTAGCCTAGCTTCTCGACGATAAATCGAAGGACGCCAGCGCTTCATCTTAGAAAGCGGGCGGGTTTCCATAATCGTTACGGTGTCGCCTACACCAGCTTCGTTGTTCTCGTCATGAGCGTGAAGCTTCTTGGTGGAGTTAACCATCTTGCCATATACAGGATGGGGCTTGCGCTCGTGAACTTGCACGACGCAGGTCTTGTCGCCGGAGATGCTTACTACAACACCCTGGCGAACCTTACGAGAGTTACGTTCTTCACTCATATTGTTCAAACCTTCCTAGCTGCACCCTAAGCCTGAGCGGCCTTTTTTGGTTCACGGTCGCGCATCTCGGTCTGGATGCGGGCGATGTCCTTCTTGACCTGCTTGATGCGAGCGGTGTTGTCGAGCTGGCCGGTAGCCATCTGGAAGCGCAGGTTGAAGAGCTCTGCACGAGCCTCCTTCAGTTTAGCCTGCAGATCTTCACCCGAAAGTTTCTGGATCTCTGCTGCTTTCATTTACTCCTGCCCTTCTGCCTCACGCTTTACGATCTTGCACTTGATGGGCAACTTGTCGATAGCCAGACGGAGAGCATCCTTAGCGGTTACTTCATCAACCATCGATCTCGAACATGATGCGGCCGGGCTTTACTACAGCTACCCAACCCTCAGGGTTACCCCTTACCCTTACCCATTCGAGTTTCAGCAGGCTTCTGCGTGATGGGCTTATCGGGGAAGATCGTGATCCAAACATTACCAGTACGGTTCATGCGACGAGTCATTGCGATACGTGCAGCCTCGATCTGGCGGTTGGTGATCCAATGACGGTCCAGGGCCTGAATGCCCCCAAGTGCCGTGGTTCAAAGTGGTGCCACCCTTGGCGTTACCCTTCATAGAACCACGCTGCACCTACGATGCTGACGCGGCAGGTACCAACATTACTTATCACCCCTATCGTTATTGCGGCGACGGGAACGGTTAGGACGGGAAGAACCCTCGAGTGCGGGCTGCGGAGCCTTCTGGCCCGGCAGAACTTCACCGTGGTACACCCAAACCTGGATACCAATGGAACCCATGGTGGTTGCAGCGGTGGCGAAGCCATAATCGATCTTCGCACGGAGGGTGTGCAGCGGCACGCGACCCTCGCGATACCACTCGCGGCGGCTCATTCAGCGCCACCCAGACGACCAGCGCACTGGATACGGATACCCACTTTGCGCCGCTCTTGCGGGCAGACTGAACGGCCTTGCGCATTGCACGACGGAATGCAACACGGTTTTCAAAGCTGCTCAGCAACGGACTGAGCAATGAGGTTTGCATCGAGTTCAGGACGCTTAACCTCTACAACCTCAACGGAAACCGAGCCGCCGTTGGCGATCTGGTTGAGCTTCTTGCGAAGTGCGTCAACCTCTGCGCCCTTCTTGCCGATTACAACGCCGGGACGAGACGTGGTGATGATGACCTTGATCTTGTCACCAGCGCGCTCGATCTCTACGCGGGAGACAGCTGCATGGGCGAGCTGCGTTGTCAAGGTAAGAACGAATAGCGAGGTCGTTCTCAAGGTTCTTCGCATAGTCCTTGTCGGAATACCAGCGGCTACGCCAATCCTCGGTTACGCCGAGACGGAAACCGGTGGGGCTTACTTTCTGACCCATACTATGCCTCCTCTCGGGTTGCTACGATGACGGTGATGTGGCTGGTGCGCTTGCGAATGCGAGCAGCAGAGCCCTTTGCGCGGGGGCGGATACGCTTCAGCGTGGGGCCCTCGTCGGCGAAAGCATGCCTTAACCACGAGGTTCTCGGGGTTAGCGGCACCCTTCTGTGCAGCGTTTGCAACTGCGGAGTTCAGGGTCTTCTCTACAACCTCAGCAACAGCGCGGTTGGTGAAGCGGAGGGTTTTCCTGAGCGGCAATAACGTTCTTGCCGCGAATCTGGTCGAGTACGATGCGTGCCTTGCGGGGCGAAACGCGTACGTAGCGAGCGATTGCTTTAGCTTCCATGTTTCACCCTTTCCTTACTTGTCGTGGCCGCGGAAGGTGCGAGAAGGTGCGAACTCGCCCAGCTTGTGGCCAACCATGGATTCAGTAACGTAAACCGGCACGTGCTTGCGACCATCATGCACAGCGATGGTGTGACCAACCATCTCGGGGAAGATGGTGGAAGAACGCGACCACGTCTTGATGACCTTCTTGTCGCCCGATTCGTTCATCGCAATAACGCGATCGAGAAGGCGAGGCTCCACGAAGGACCTTTTTTCAAACTTCGCTCAATGTTTCTCCTTATGCGATCGGGCGCTACTTCTTGCGACGGCGGATGATCAGGCGGCTCGAAGCCTTCTTGGGGTTGCGAGTGCGATGACCCTTGGTAGACACGCCCCACGGGTAACAGGATGACGACCAGAAGACTTGTTCTTGCCTTCGCCACCACCATGAGGATGGTCGACAGGGTTCATTACAGTACCGCGAACGCTGGGGCGGATGCCCATCCAACGGTTACGGCCAGCCTTGCCGATCTTGATGTTGGAGTGCTCGGCGTTGCCCACCTCGCCGATGGTGGCGCGGCAGGTGATGAGCACGCGGCGCATCTCGGAAGAGGGCATGCGCAGGATTGCATACTTGCCTTCCTTGGCCATCAGCTGAATGCTGGTGCCAGCGGAACGAGCGATTGCCGCACCGCGACCAGGCTGGAGCTCAACTGCGTGGATGGGCGTACCAGCGGGGATAGCGGACAGGGGCAGCGCGTTGCCGGGCTTGATGTCTGCATCAGCGCCGGATACTACCGTTTCGCCAACCTTGAGCCTTGGGCTGAAGGATGTAGCGCTTTTCACCGTCTGCATAGTGCAGAAGAGCGATGCGAGCACTGCGGTTGGGGTCGTACTCGATCGTGGCAACCTTGGCGGGGATGCCGTCCTTGTTGCGCTTGTCGATGATGCGGTAACGACGCTTGTTGCCGCCACCCTGATGACGCGTAGTGATACGGCCATTGTTGTTGCGGCCAGCCTTCTTGGGCAGGGGGCGCCAACAGGACTTCTCGGGCGTCGTGCTGGTGATCTCAGCAAAGTCGAGAGAGTCTGGAAGGGCTCCAGCTCCGTGGGCTTGAACTGTTTTACTCCCATTTTCTTCCTTTCTACGGGTTCGAACTGCGGGTTCGGACCCTTGGTCTTATGGACTCCATCACCGCCATGGGGGCCTTTGGGAGACAGCCCTCGGCGTTCCGAGTTTCCACGCGTCCGGGTGTATCCATCAACAGCCAGACGCAACCGAAAAGTATACTGATTGCCTATGTAATGCGCAAGAGATATTAGATTTGAAGCACGTATTCGCCAAAAGATTCAAACCTGACACGAAATGAGCCAGAAATTGGCAATAAAAACGCAATTTGGCTGCCGCTGGCTTCATCATAGTCCCCAATGCCGTTATGCAATATCGTCACAAACCCCGCATGCCCAAATATGCTTAGCGAAGCTCCTTATTGAGTTCGCGCGCAAGTTCGGGCAGGAGCTTCGCGAACGTTTCCTCACGCTTGTCTTTCTTCAACTCGCATTCCCAAATCACATGCCCTTCAACCATCGGCGATAAAAATCCGCTTCGTTTTGTGCATCACGTTCTTGATTGCGGTTGAACTTTGCCACCCAATATTCGGTGTTCTTCTTGGGAGGGAAAGGTTGCAATGCGGG
>VOFG01001473.1_pt1 | contig 24418 bp, 41 predicted proteins | sample 5384171 | NCBI WGS metagenome assembly VOFG01 (sample SAMN12384726, study PRJNA508395) | human gut metagenome | isolation source: healthy gut F | host: Homo sapiens | reverse complement strand
AAATTCAGGACTATCCACAAGTTTTCACATTTGTGGATAATGTTATATAGAAATGCATGGATCTGTGGATTCAAATCACAGATGTTTATAACTAGATCTTGTGGAAAAATTTTTTGCGAATAACATAATATCTTGTATTGTGTAAAAATAACTTGATTTTTTGAAAAGATTTCTATGAAAAGATACTGGAGTTCAAAATCCTTTAAATGGGGAATTGCTTGACTTATCAATTTCACCTATAATGTCATGTCTTTCCGATACATATCGCCAAATATACCTTATAGCAGATAAGGCCTGAAAGGAAGTGTAGCTTTCATAGAATGAGCATTTCAGCCCTAAGAAGCAGTTCAAAAGTGCAGCTTTAGAGCAAGAATGAGCAGTGCTGGCGGGCAGAAAAGTATTAGCAGCCAGAAGGGCAAGGAAGAAAGAGATTGTCATAGCGCGGATTTTGGCAGCTATTTTCTCTATGGAGACAATTTCATGAAATTTTGCAGTCGTTTGAAAAACAACAGTTCGGGGTTTTACAAAGAGCATTTCCCTGCCAACAGGTATTTGGTCATGTATCTGTTGGGAGATCATCAGGATGAAAACTGCTTTGGGATTTCCGTAAAGTAAAGGTCGGCAACAACGTATGGTTGACATCGCGTGAAAAGGCTCAAATAAAGGAAAACTATCGATTATGAGGATATATTTAATGAACGGTTTAAATATAGTAAATGCAGCATGGCACCTGCAGCATCCATTCATTGAACAGATGGAGGCGCAGTATTACACGCTGGAGGAAGCCACCACATTGCGAAAGAAGAAACAAAACGGAATGTGAAGCCGATCAATCGAATTGAAAATGATGAAAAACTATTCTGATCCGCATTATTAAATTCTAGCGGTATCTGTACTACGCTTTAAAGACAACGAAATATCGCCCATTTTCCGACTGTTTCGGAATACGGACTGAAGCCGTGAAATATGAAAAGATTGAGAGCGGACTTCTTTGCCGTCTGGAGGAGTTACAAGATTAATCCTTTTTCCCAAAAGGAGGTATGATCCGGTCACATATTGGAATCAAAAAGCAGGAGGAAATATCATTGAATGCTATTTTATTAACACAGTAACGGCGAAACTATTCTTGGACCGATTGCTAAAGTGCTCATTTGGATCATGAACAACTTTATTCTGGGTGCTGAACAAAATCAGTTCGAATAATGGTCTGGCAATTATTATTTTACGATCGTTATTTATCTGCTTCTGATGCCGTTTACCATTCGCTTGGCAAGTTCTCAGCTCAGCGCGAAGATGAACCCGGAGCTGCAGGCGATTCAGAAACATACGAAGGCAAGAAAGATAACTGATTCCATGAATGGCGATGCAGCAGGAGACCAAGGCTGTTATGCAAAACGTATCTCCACCGGCAGCTGTTGCAGATGCCGATTCAGATGCCGATCCTGTTTGCTCTGTATCGTGTGTTTATGAACATTACCGACATGTAAACCAGGTAAAAACATTTTCCCCGTGGTGGAAAAACTTGCCAACAGCTGGCAGTGCAGTGAATTTTGGCTAACGGAGAACTTCTCCAATGCAGCAATGGGCTGCAAAGTGCTTACCAATGAGGCATTTACATCCGGTAATGCAGAGTACATTCAGAACACTTTTATTGATGTTTGTGATAAAGTATCGATTTCAGAATGGAAAATCTGGCGGATCACTTCCCAACGCTGGCGACAGAGATCACGGATACCATGCAGAAGATGGAGCATTATAACAATTTCCTTGGTTCTGAACATGGGTAACTCTCCGTCCTATACGGTACATGAAGGCGATCATAGCAGGCGCATATGGCTGATGGTTGTTGCAGGTCTGGCAATTCCGGTTCTGTCTGCTTTAACCCCAGTGGTTGAATGTTAAGTGATGCCCTTCCTGCATCTTTAATAATGACAAGCAAATAGTAGCATGGCAGCTTCCATGAAGATGATGAATAACGTAATGCCGATCATGTCTGCGGTATTCTGTTATACATTGCCTTCGGTATGGGTTTTTACTGATCGCCGGTTCTGTTGTAAGAAGCGTGGTGCGATCAACAAGCAATCGATAAGATGGATATTGACGCGCAGATCAAGAAAAAATCTGGAAAAGGGATGCGAAGCTGCGCAAGCAGGAATTGATCCCGAAGCTCAATAACTACGCCAATATGAGCACGAGAAATGTAAAAACCAGTTCTGCACCGGCCGCCACAAAGGCAAAAAGCTCCTTCCATGACACAGGAACAGAAGGAAAGAGGCAATGCGTAAGGCAACGGAATATTATAACAAAAATGTGGCCAAGCCCGGAAGTCTTGCTTCCAAGGCAAATATGGTAAGGGGATTACAACGAGAAGAATAATAAGTAAAAACAGGAGGGGCTCAGCATGGATTTCCAAAGATTTTCGGCAAAAACAGTTGGCGATGCGGTAACAGCGGCCTGCCAGCATTTTTTAGTGACAAGCGACAAGCTGGAATATGAAATTCTGGAAGAGGGCTCTACCGGCTTCCTTGAGATTCAATGCAAAACCGGCAGTCATTCAGGCAAGGGTAAGGGTTACCGTTGAGGATAAGGCGCTTCAGTTTTTTGAATGATGTATTTGCAGCCATGAAGATGGATGTTGTGATGGATATCGCTTACGATGAAGTTGAAAAACATTTAGACATCGATTTAAAGGGGCGATGAAATGGGAATCCTGATCGGTAAGAGAGGACAGACGCTGGACTCTTTACAGTATCTGGTATCTCTGGTAGTAAATAAGATTCTGGAAGACTATATCCGCGTAAAGGTAGATACAGAAGATTACCGCAAGAGAAGAAAAGAAACTCTTTGAAAATCTGGCAAAGAATATTGCCTATAAGGTAAAGCGCAGCAGAAGACCTGTAGCGCTGGAAGCCGATGAATCCTTATGAGAGAAGATCATTCATTCCGCTCTTCAGAATGATAAATATGTTACAAACCCACAGCGAAGGAGAAGAGCCTTACCGCCACGTTGTTGTAACGCTGAAGAAGAACGGCGAGAGATAAAGTATTTAGAACCGGCGGTGTCAAAGCTGCCGGTTCTTTTTTCGTATAGGAAACTTCGTTTCCATACGATAAAAACGCTCCGCGAGGATCGCACTGCGGCGGAGAGGAAAATGTCGCATACGCGACCCGCCGCAGGCGAAGAATCCTGCGTTGCAGGATTCTATTTCTATTCATCGTATAGGAAACTTCGTTTCCATACGATAAGAAACGCTCTGCGAGGATGCGCACTCGGCGCAGGGGTAGATGGTTGCCGAAGCAACCGCGCCTGGCGCGAGAATGTGCCAAGGCACATTATTTTTTATGGAGAGGTAATATGAAATCAGATACCATTGCGGCGATTGCAACGGCATTGTCTGATGCGGAATCGGCATTATCCGTATCAGCGGTCCGAGGCGATTGCGGTTGCGAACCGGGTTGTGGTCAATAAGAAGAAAGAACACACACTGAAAAACTGGCAGACGCATACGATTCACTATGGTTTTGTCGAAGAAAACGGAATGATTCTGGATGAGGTTATGGTTTCTGTCATGAAAGCACCCAGAAGCTATACGACAGAGGACACGGTAGAGATCAACTGCCACGGCGGCGTGCTTTTAACCAAACGTGTGTTGGAGGCTGTTCTGCATGCCGGTGCGAGGATGGCGGAGCCGGGCGAATTTACGAAACGAGCGTTTTTGAGCGGCAGAATCGACTTATCCGAAGCTGAGGCGGTTATGGATCTGATTCAGGCGAAAAACCAGTTTTCGATGCAGGCGTCGATCAAACAGCTGCGCGGCTCGGTCGCAGAGAAAGTGAAGAGCCCTGCGTGCGGCGCTTTTATATGAAATTGCATTTATCGAATCCGGCGTTAGACGATCCGGAGCATATCAGTACAGAAGGCTATTCGGAAAAAAGCTCGGCAAAATCACGCAGGAGCTTTTAGGAAGAGATCGGAAAGCTGATCGCGTCCGCAGAGGACGGACTTTACGCAAAAGAAGGCATCCGCACTGTCATTGTCGGAAAGCCGAATGCTGGAAAATCTTCCCTGTTAAACCTGTTGGTCGGCGAAGAGCGTGCGATTGTAACGGATATCGCAGGCACGACGCGCGATGCCCTGGAGGAATCCATCCGGTTAAAGGAATCAGCTTTGAATATCATCGATACGGCGGGAATCCGCAGCACGGATGATGTCGTGGAAAAATCGGTGTAGAGCGGGCGATGCAGTATGCAAAAAGAGGCAGATTTAATTCTGTATGTGGTTGACTCGTCGCGCCCGCTGGACGAAAATGACAGGCAGATTATTGAGATGATCCGGGATCAGAAGGTCATCGTACTGCTTAACAAATCAGATCTGGAAGCGGCTGTCAGCGAAACGGATTTGCAGGAAGCGTTCGGCGGCAGGGAGGTTTCCATGATCCGCACTTCTGCAAAGAAAAATGCCGGAATCGAGGAATTTGAGCAGCTTCTGGAGCAGATGTTTTTCCATGGAGAAATCCGTTCGGAGGACGAGGTGGTTATCACGAGCATGCGCCACAAAGAAGCGCTCTGTGAGGCGTATGACAGCCTGAAAATGGTTCAGAAAAGCCTGGAAGACGACATGCCGGAGGATTTCTATTCCATCGACCTGATGAGCGCGTACGCGTCTCTTGGTCGGATTATCGGGGAAGAGGTCGGTGATGATCTGGTAAACGAGATTTTTTCCAAATTTTGCATGGGAAAATGATCTGATCAGGTGTCGAAAGGAATTTTTGTGAACAGCGGCAGTGCGCAGGATTGTGGGAGCACTGCCCACAGAAATAGTTGCCGGAAACGCAGGATTCATGTATGATTGGTGCAGAAAGCATGCGATGATTCATGACAATAGAATGTTCGTATGGTGCGCATTCTATTGCAGAAAAGCACAGAAAATAAGGCGGAAAAGATGGCTCAGATAACAGAAAAAGTTGATGTATGTGTAATTGGGGCAGGTCATGCCGGATGTGAAGCGGCGCTGGCATGCGCGAGAATGGGACTGGAAACGGTTATTTTACGGTAAGCGTGGAAAGTATTGCGCGATGCCGTGCAAACCCGAATATCGGCGGTTCTTCGAAAGGACATCTCGTCCGGGAGCTGGATGCCCTCGGCGGCGAGATGGGAAAAAATATCGATCATACCTTTATTCAGTCAAAGATGCTCAACGCATCGAAGGGTCCTGCGGTGCATTCGCTGCGGGCACAGGCTGATAAAGCGGAATACAGCAGACGGATGCGGCCGATTCTGGAAAATCAGGAGCATCTGGTTATCAAGCAGGCAGAAGTCTGCGATCTTTTATGGGACGATGTGAATGCAGACGCGGTTTCCGGAAAATCCGGTGCCACGAAAAAAAATCCGTGGTGTGCGGACATTTACGGGAACGGTATACAAGCCAAAGCGGTTATTTTGTGTACTGGAACCTACTTAAAGGCACGCTGCCTGTGCGGAGAAACCATTACCTATACCGGGCCGAACGGACTGCAGGCGGCAAATCACCTGACAGACAGCCTGAAAGAAATGGGCATTGCGATGCGCCGTTTTAAGACGGGAACGCCTGCGAGAGTGGATAAAAGGAGTATTGATTTTTCCAAAATGGAAGAACAGTTCGGTGATCCGAGGGTTGTGCCGTTTTCCTTTTCTACTGACCCGGCAAGCGTACAGATTGATCAGGATTCCTGCTGGTTGACCTATACGAACGAAAAAACGCATGAGATCATCCGGGCAAACCTGGATCGTTCTCCGATTTATGCAGGAATTATTGAAGGAACAGATAGAGATATTGTCCGTCTATCGAGGATAAGGTTGTAAAATTTGCAGATAAAGAGCGCCACCAGGTTTTTCTTGAACCGGAGGGACGTTATACGAATGAAATGTATGTCGGTGGCATGTCATCTTCTTTGCCGGAGGATGCAGATTGCCATGTATCGGACGGTTGGGGCTGGAAAACTGCAGGATCGTGCGCAATGCATATGCGATTGAATATGATTGCATCGACGCAAGACAGCTGTACCCGACGTTGGAATTTAAGGATGTTGAGGGGCTTTTTTCGGCAGGACAGTTCAATGGAAGCAGCGGCTATGAGGAAGCGGCTTCCCAGGGCATTCTTGCAGGAATCAATGCGGGTCTGAAATGTCAGGGCAGGGAGCCGATGATTATTGACCGCTCGGAAGGCTATCTGGGCGTTCTGGTAGACGACCTTGTGACGAAGGAAAATACAGAACCGTACCGGATGATGACCTCGCGGTCAGAATACAGATTACTGCTTCGCCAGGACAATGCGGATCTGCGTCTGCGCAGAAAGGGCTATGAGGCTGGTCTGATTTCGAAAGAGCAGATGAAGTGGCTGGAACAGAAAGAACAGATGATTACACAGGAGATGGATCGTCTGAAAAAACTGTGATCGGCGCATCGGCAGAGCATCAGAAGTTTTGGAGAAAATGGGCAGTACACCTTTGAAGACGGCAGCGTCTCTGGCGGAGTTGATGTGCAGACCGGAACTTTCCTATGAAATGCTTGCAGAAATCGATCAGAATCGGAAGCTTTTTACCGGCAGAGGTCATTGAGCAGGTAGAAATCGAAATCAAATATGAAGGTTATATTGAGCGCCAGAAGCGACAGGTAGATCAGTACAAGAAGATGGAAAAGCATAAAATCCCGGACTGGATGGATTATGATGAGGTTCGAGCCTGCGTCTGGAGGCAAGACAGAAGTTAAAAGCGTTCCGTCCGGTATCGGTTGGACAGGCTTCCAGAATTTCCGGCGTTTCCCCAGCAGATATTTCCGTGCTTTTTGGTATATTTGGAGCATGAAAGTCATATGCGCGATTTGAAGAAAGAATAGAGAACATATGTTCTATGTACGGAATGGATCAATTTGAAAATGAATTAAAAAGAATTGCGGATCGTTCTTTCGGATGTCCAGAAGCAGCAGTTCGAGGAATATTATAAGCTTCTGGTGGAATGGAACGAAGTAATGAATCTGACGGCGATCACAGATTACAAAGATGTAATGAAAAAGCATTTTTCGACAGTCTGACGGTTGTTCGTGCCTATCCGGAAATCCTGACGGAGGCGGTTTCGTTATCGATATCGGAACCGGCGCAGGTTTTCCGGGAATTCCGCTGAAAATTGCATTTCCGCAGATTCGACTGACTTTACTGGATTCTTTACAAAAACGATTGAAGTTTTTACAGGAGGTTTCTGATAAGCTGGAATTAGGTGAGATCCAGATGCTTCATGGCAGAGCAGAGGACTATGCAAAACAGCCGGAGTTCAGAGAGCATTTCGATTTATGTGTTTCAAGAGCAGTAGCAAATTTATCAACGCTTTCTGAGCTGTGTCTTCCTTATGTAAAAAGAAAACGGTAAATTCATTCCTTATAAGGCAGAAAAAGCGGAGGCGGAAATTGAAGCGGCACAGAAAGCGGTCGATCTTCTTGGTGGAGAAATATCTGATAAGATCGAGTTCCAGCTTCCGGGCGGAGATATGGGAAGAACGCTGGTTGTGATTGATAAGATTAAAAGACATGCCGAAAAAATATCCGAGAAAAGCAGGTACACCGGCGAAGATGCCGATTGTCTGAGTTGGTCAACATGAGAGGGAGGTGAAACATCTCCTTTTTTTTATTTCATAGGAATAGGCGTCCTAAAATAAAAACGCATGCGCACTCGGCGCAGGGGAGATGGTTGCCGAAGCAACCGCGCCTCGGCGCGAGAATGCCTTATCTTTTTTAAAAATCTCAAATGTTTCACGTGAAACATTGACCGGACAAGTCGGAACGAAAAATAGAGACATACAGCGAAAGAGAGGAGCAGTAGTGCGTTTTAAAGATTAGATTGAAAGAGGAATATGGTGTAAGATTGAAAATTTCCTTTTTACGTCAAAAAACGGAACTGCTGAAAAAAGTGCATTCCTTTTTCACAAATTTATAACTATTAGCAATGGCATTCTTGAAATGTTGATGTTATAATAAATGATGTGAATTTGAAACGGTAAGAGAAGAAGTCGTGAAACGACACGAGGTGTATGAATTTCAATGGGGAGGGCAATAGCAATTGCGAACCAGAAGGGCGGCGTTGGTAAAACAACGACAGCGATCAATCTGTCAGACTGTCTGGCGGCGAAAAGAAAAAAAGTATTAGTTATTGACATGGATCCGCAGGGAAATACGACCAGTGGATTCGGCGTCGAAAAAAATGAACTGGAAAACACAGTTTATGAATTGATTCTTGGTGAGTGTTCGGTAGAAGAGTGTCTGATCAAGAATGTTGTTAAGAATGTCTCAATTATTCCGTCAAATGTCAATCTTGCCGCAGCGGAGATTGAACTGATTGGAGTAGATAAAAAAGAGTACATTTTGAAAAAATGAAATCGACTGGATTCGAGATCAGTACGATTTTATCATCATCGATTGCCCGCCGTCGCTCAGCATGCTGACGATCAATGCGATGACGACAGCGGATACAGTTCTTGTTCCGATTCAGTGCGAATACTATGCGCTGGAGGGATTGAGTCAGCTGATCCATACCGTGAATCTGGTAAGAGAACGTCTGAATCCGACTCTGGATATCGAAGGTATCGTATTTACCATGTATGATGCGAGAACAAATCTTTCGATGCAGGTCGTTGAAAATGTCAAGGATCATCTGAATCAAAAGGTTTACAAGACGATGATTCCCAGAAATATTCGACTTGCAGAGGCACTGAGTTATGGAATGCCGATCAATCTTTATGATGCAAAGTCAGCAGGAGCAGAGAGCTATATGGCACTTGCGGATGAAGTCATAAAGAGAAAGGGTATATAATGGCGTTGAAAAGAGGATTAGAAAAGGACTGGATTCTCTGATTCCGACAAATGTGATGATGGAGTCAGAGGTAAAGCATGCTACAGTTTCAACCGCCTCATCAGCTGAGGAGGGAAAAGACGGCACTCTAATGGTAAAGCTGTCAAAGGTAGAGCCGAATCGAGAACAGCCCCGTAAAAATTTTGATGAAGATTCTTTACAGGAATTGGCAGAATCTTTAAAACAATTCGAATGCTGCAGCCGATTCTTGTACAGAACCGTGGTGATTATTATGAAATCATCGCAGGAGAGCGCAGATGGAGAGCTGCCAAAATCGCCGGATTAAAAGAAGTTCCGGTCATTGTCAGAGAACTGACAGATCAGGAAATTGTTGAAATTTCTTTGATTGAAAATATTCAGAGAGAGGATTTAAATCCGATCGAAGAAGCACAAACTTATAAGAGACTGCTGACAGAGTTCCATTTAAAGCAGGATGAAGTAGCGGGCGGGTTTCCAAAAGCAGAACTGCCGTTACAAACTCCATGCGTCTGCTCAAATTGTGCGATGAAGTACAGAAGATGGTAGTGGACGATATGATCAGCACCGGACATGCAAGAGCGCTGATCAGCATTGAAGATCCGGAAGAACAGTATCTGATCGCACAGAAAATCTTTGATGAAAAGCTGAGTGTCCGCGAGGTGGAAAAGCTGGTAAACGATCTGCACAAGCCGCCGAAGCCGCCGAAGGAAGAAAATAAGACGCTACAGGCAATTTATCAGGAGATCTCCGAACGGTTGAAGCAGAGTCTGAGTACAAAAGGTATCTGTGAGCGCAAAACAGAACGGCGCGGGTAAGATAGAAATTGAATTTTATAATCATGAAGATCTGGAACGCCTGCTGGAGCGGATCACGGGTTAAAGTTGTGAGACGGTAAGATAAATTACCGAAATACCGTAAGAAAGGAAAGAAAAACAATGACAAGCCCGTTGATGGAATATCTCGGAATAGCAGGATTGGATATTGCGTGGCTGTTTATCGGAATTTTTGTTGTATTGCTGATTCTTCTGATTTTAATCATTGTACAGTTTGCAAAGTACAAAAAACTGAAGAAAAAGTACGACAAATTTATGAAAGGCAAAGACGGAAAGAGCCTAGAAAAGGATATTATCGCTCTGTTTGAGGATAATAAATTTATCAAAAGCGAGAGCGAGAAGAATCGAAAAGGACATCCGCAATATCCTGAAAAAACTGGAATTCTGTTATCAGAAGGCCGGACTGGTAAAATACGATGCCTATAACCAGATGGGCGGTAATCTGAGCTTTTTGTCTGTGCATGCTGAATGAGAGAAACAGCGGATTTATTTTAAATTCCGTACAGCAGTGACGGCTGCTATACCTACACGAAGGAAAGCAAAAACGGCGAATGTGAAATCGCCCTTGGTGAAGAAGAAAGAAAAAGCGCTGAATATGGCGATTGGATTTTAAGGAGGAAGAGTCATGATCGATATCAAATTTTAAGAGAAAATCCGGAAGTGGTAAAAGAAAATATCCGGAAAAAATTCCAGGATGAAAAGCTTCCGCTGGTAGATGAAGTAATCGAACTGGACGCACAGATCAGAACTGCACAGAAGGAAGCAGATGATCTGCGTGCCAACAGAAATAAGATTTCCAAAGAAATCGGTAAACTGATGGGTCAGGGTAAGAAAAGAAGAAGCCATGGCGATGAAGGAACAGGTCAATGCAGATGCAAAGAGACTTTCTGAGTTGGAAACACAGGAAGAAGAGCTGCAGGCAAGAATCCTGAAAATCATGATGACCATCCCCAACATTATCGATCCTTCTGTTCCGATCGGTAAAAACGATACCGAGAACGTAGAGGTTCAGAGATATGGCGAGCCGGTTGTTCCGGATTTCGAAATTCCTTATCATACAGAGATCATGGAGAGCTTTGACGGTATTGACTTAGACAGTGCAAGAAAAGTAGCCGGAAACGGTTTTTATTACCTGATGGGAGACATTGCCCGCCTTCATTCTGCAGTCATCGCCTATGCAAGAGATTTCATGATTAACAGAGGATTTACCTACTGTGTACCGCCGTTTATGATCAGAAGCAACGTGGTGACCGGCGTTATGAGCTTTGCAGAAATGGACGCTATGATGTACAAGATTGAGGGCGAAGATCTTTACCTGATCGGTACTTCCGAGCATTCCATGATCGGTAAGTTTATTGATACCATCATTCCGGAAGAAGAGCTGCCGAAAACTCTTACAAGCTATTCTCCTTGCTTCCGTAAGGAAAAAAGGCGCACACGGGATTGAAGAAAGAGGCGTTTACCGTATCCATCAGTTCGAAAAAAGCAGGAAATGATCGTTGTGTGCAAGCCTGAAGATTCCAAGATGTGGTTTGACAAGCTGTGGCAGAACACTGTAGATCTGTTCAGAAGCATGGATATTCCGGTAAGAACCCTGGAATGCTGCTCCGGTGACCTGGCTGACCTGAAAGTGAAATCTGTAGACGTAGAAGCATGGTCCCCGAGACAGAAGAAGTATTTCGAAGTCGGCAGCTGCTCCAACCTGGGCGATGCGCAGGCAAGAAGACTGAAAATCCGTGTAAATGGTGAAAACGGAAAATACTTTGCACATACACTGAATAATACAGTAGTAGCGCCTCCGAGAATGCTGATTGCTTTCCTGGAGAATAACCTGCAGGCAGACGGCTCTGTCAGAATCCCTGAAGTGCTGCAGCCTTACATGGGTGGAATGAAAGAAATTCGCAAAAATAATTATGTAAACTAAAATAAACAAAAAGTGAGGTGAGATTCTTGCACAAATTTTTGAGAGCAGTGGGATTCAGTCAGTATACAGAAAAGAAACAGGTTCAAAAGCTGATCCGGGATATCATTATTCATGCGGATGAGCGCAGCTATACAACCGTTGGAAAAAGACGCTGGTTGCAGAATTTGACAGGAATTTCGCCGAAGATATCGGAATAGCAGTGTGCGGAGAATTTGATGAGGACGATACGTACAGTTTCGATTATTATCTTCCGTACCTGCGCTCCGATCTTGTCAGTACAGCAGAGGATATCTCAATCGAGCGCCACGCAGCGAAGGAGTCCTATGCGGGAATCTGCGACGATCCGAAGGTCGGGGTTTCCCTGATTTTTACCTGCAAAATATGATTTCGTATCTGAAATTGCAGGGAGAAGGCAAGATCCCGGCAAAAGGTACTTCTTTGAACCTTTCCGCACTTTCCTGTCAGGGAACGATCATGATGCCGATTCAGAAGACGGAATGGCAGAAAAAGAAGATTGCCAAGGACGCGGTGCAGAGAAACCGTCTGATTCAGGCTGCGCGTGGCGGCGATGAAGAAGCGATGGAAAGCCTGACGTTAGAAGATATGGACACCTACACATCCATTTCCAGAAAAATTCAAAAAAGCCGATATTTTCAGTTTTGTAGATACGTATTTCATGCCGTATGGCGTGGAATGTGACCAGTATTCTGTTCTGGGTGAAATCACGGATATGAAGCTTGTAACCAACGGACTGACGGGAGAAAAAGGTACATATTCTGACCCTGTGTTGCAACGACCTGAATTTAAAGGTTGCAATCAACAGCATTGATCTGCTGGGCGAACCTGCTGTCGGACGCCGCTTCAAGGGCAGCGTGTGGTTGCAGGGACAGGTGAATTTCCCGGAAGAGTCGTAGAAGAGTTCACGGACAGCGTAAAGTATTTGACTTGTACAGATAATTTCTGTATAATAAATTTGTTTATGGAACTGTTTTTTGTGTGACGAATCGAATAGGTGTTACTTCTAAGAAGCAACCATGGTTAAAGCCGTGAAACCTAAAAAGCGGAAGCCATGGTTATACCCGATAAAAGCAAAATGGGGATAAGTCAGAGTTCGATTCCAGCTGGACTGCTGAAAATGTCAAAGTAAAAAAGAAACGAAAAACCGTCATTCAAAAAAATGAATTGAAAGAAATGGAAACCGTATCCAAAGTGGCTGAAAAGCCCATAAATACGGCATTTGTTCTCATAGTTAAATGGATATAACAAGTGCCTCCTAAGCACTAGTTGTGGGTTCGATTCCCGCTGGGAACATACGAAAAACGGTAATGATAGCATAAGTCATTACCGCTTTTTCTTTTTTAAAAAGCAAATCCGGGTGACAAGTTGCCACCCGGAATGGTAAACGCACCATAGCAAGTACCTTGACAATCTTAAGCCGCTTTTGCGGCCTGATATAAATTTTATTTTCGAATGCTTTCCGGAAGCGCTGGTGACTAGGGGAGCAGTTCTTCCAAAAAGCTTCAGGCTGTGTCTTCCATGTGCTCCGGGATCACGGTCAGCAAATACTTAAAGTATTCGTATGGCTTCAGGTTGTTGGACTTTACTGTTTCTGCAATACTGTAGATCACAGCGAAGGTCTTTGCCCCGTTTATAGTATCAATGACCTGCCAGTTCTTCTTTTATGTGCTTAAGAACATAAAAAGAAGAACTGGATGTTCCATAACACAGCAAGAGGGAAGCCGAAGCAAGTGCCCTTGTCTACAGCATTCCAGAGACAGCCAAACTGAATAACCTGCGCCCGTACTATTACTTCAGACATATCCTGACAGGCTGCCGAAGCTGTGCGATAAAAAGGAAATATAGATCCGGCAAAACTGAACTTTCTGATGCCCCTGGTCAGCAGAACTTCCGGAGGAATGCCGAAAACCACGTCACTCATAAGGGTGGCGTTGATTTTTAGTGTACGCGCAGGATTTGACGTTTACGATATAATTTGTATATGTATATCATGCAATGAAGAGGGTATATATCTAAAAAAGTAAATATAAAAATACAATAGTCCGGTCATGCTCTTATGTGAGACAAATCATGTGCTTGAATCAGATTACAGTGAAGTGATTGTGGTTGGAGCCGGTACGGATGCGATTCATCAATTCGGTAAGTGGTACACAAATGAAAAATTAACCAGATGCTTATGGAAAGACATCTTATCAAGATGGCAAGACGCGGATCTCACAAGAATCACATTAAAAGACAGGGAAAACGTACAGAAGATGCTGATGTACAGTTTGCACAGTCATTTGAAAACTTATATTGATGGCAACATGGTCAACTGGAATTGAGGACAAGAATATAGTAAAGAAAATTATGCGGGATCCATTGTTTCTCGCTCAGAAATCTACAGAAGCAACGGAAGCAGACAAACAGCTGATTACAGACCTGCTTGATACATTAAGGGTAAATCTTGATCATTGTGTTGGCATGGCAGCCAATATGATTGGTGTGAAGAAAAATATCATTGTGGTGGCAGCAGGTCCATTTCAATTTGCTATGGTAAATCCGGTTATTACAAAGAAGACCGGAGCATTTCAGACAGAAGAAGGATGCCTCTCTCTGGAAGGGACTCGTCCGTGTACAAGATATAAAGAAATTGAAGTGGATTTTTGGGATGCAGATTTCAAGAAGCAGCACGGCAAATATTTCGGTTGACTGCACAGATTATTCAACATGAAATAGATCATTGTAATGGAGTTGTAATATAAAATCTAAGTCGCCTAAGAGCCTGGAACTATATGACATTATGATAAAACGGGGATATCCAGCGGAGTTTTGCGATCAGATAACGAAAAAAATCTTAACACGGACTGGACAGCCGGACGGATGATAGGTTATTTGTCCCATTACAAAAAGCTGCCACTTGAGGAAATTGTAGATGAAATGCTTGCAATACTAAGTGATCGCAACAGAATTATGCAGAAACATGATCTGGAAGAAACTAATGCCAGATGGAATGAATATTTAAATGGATAGAGGATAAGGAGTAAGACATGGACGAATATAAACCACCTTTACAATTACAAACAGTATATTATCTCATGTGGCATCTGTATCTGAAAAAGTCGGGCGTATTACTGTAATGAGTAATATGGAAAACAAACCTCATCTAAGGAAAAATAACCGGATCAAATCCATTCATTCATCTTTAAAGATCGAGGCAAATTCTCTTTCGTTAAGCCAGGTGCGCGATGTTATTAACGGGAAATTGGTTTTTGGAGAGGCAAAAGAAATACAGGAAGTAAAGAATGCATATAATGCCTATGAAAAAATAGCTGAAATAGATCCTTACAGCATAGAAGAATTAAAGAAATTTCATGGTATTATGACAAAATATATTGTGGAAGAATCCGGTGATTTTCGTAGGGGAGAAGAAGGAGTATTTAATGGTGAAGAGTGCATATTCATGGCTCCACCGGCACGCTTTGTTCCACAATTGATGAATGAATTATTTGACTGGATGAAGGAAGTAAAGACCAGATGCATCCGCTGATTTTGAGCAGCGTATTTCATTATGAATTCGTATTTATTCATCCCTTTACAGATGGTAATGGCAGGATGGCAAGGCTGTGGCATACAGCTATTTTGGCCAAATGGAATCCTGTTTTTGAATATATTCCGATAGAAAGCCAAATTGAAAAATTCCAGGATGATTATTATGATGCGATTGCAAAATGCCATGTAGAGGGAGAATCTACGGTATTTATTGAATTCATGCTGACTCAAATAGATAATACTTTAGCGGAACTTTTGAATCAGATGACAGATAGCGCCACGGATGACGCTATTCTTGACGCTGATGGCGCTAATCATGGTGCTAATCATATGGAAAGTAGGTTGCTATCAGGCTTGAAACAGAATCCGTATATTACACAGACAGATTTAGCTAAAGAATTATCGTTGTCAAGGAGAACTGTCCAGAGAATCATGAAAGAACTGATGAATGACGGCAAGATAAAGAGAGTAGGTTCGACCAGAACAGGTCATTGGGAAATAAATGATTGATGCAAAGGCATAGCCTTGAAATGGCCGAAGCCCTTTCAGGATGTCTTCAGTTGTTACTTTTATTACTGGCCAGATGTGTGTGGCGCAAGCCATCTTACATCTGCTTGATTACCCACCTTAACAGCGAGATGATGATGTCAAGGCTGCGAAGCACCGCCAGCGGCGGCCCGGCCTTGATATTAGCAGCACGGTGTTATACCTGTATCAGGCAACGTGATCAGTCATCATGCCCCACATAAAACAGGCAAGCTCACGTGCAATCGCTGTTTTAGCTACATTGGGTTTCTTGCTTTTTCCAAGAACCATTTTGTAGTATTTACGTTTTAAGCGTTCATTGGCTTTATCTGCATAAGCAATAATTTGTGGCGAAGACAAAAACGCAAGAATTTGCTGTTTGGCCTTCTTATGCCAGTTTATGATCATCCCTCATACGGAGAAATTCTTTCGTTTCCTCATCTGCTGCTGTAGGGATGTGAACAGGACTGTAGTTATGCTGCGCCAAACATTTGGCGATGATTTCAGCATCACGCTTATCAGTCTTAATTCTTTTTTACGCTGCTTAAGCATCGTAGTTGAGCAAGTATCACACAGTTAACATGATGTTCTGTTAGCTGATGATATAAAGTGTAACCGAGGCAGCCAGCCTCATAACCGCATATGAAGTTAGCATCGTTTCCGTAGACGGTACGTAGAAACCCAGATATCTCAGAACATTTTTGTAATCAGCTTCTGTTCTCTGAAGTGAGAACTTTTTTCGGCATCGATTGTGTACGCACAAAATGTAAAACTTTCTTTTGTGTACATCCATTCCTACGTAAACTGTGTTATAATTCATTTGATGACCTCCCTTTGTATGCGGTAATCCCTGTTACCATTGACTTTGACAATCTTTAGTATACAGGCAAATCCACGAACCTACAATGTGGAGGTCATTACATATTGTCTATTCATTCCATTTCCGTCATGTTGGCGATATGAAAAATCATTATGCAATTATTGGAATGGCTCATGTTGCAGAGGATTATCCTTTATATTATGATGCGATGAATGAAAAAGGAGTGGCAATGGCAGGTCTGAATTTTGTCGGAAATGCTGTTTATTCCGAGGTTCAACCAGATGTGGAAAATATTGCACAGTTTGAATTTATTCCATGGATTTTAAGTCAGTGTGCTTCTTTAGCAGAAGTTCGTAAGCTTCTTAATCGAATTAATATTGTTAATACTCCTTTCAGCGAGCAATTGCCATTAGCACAATTACATTGGATTGTCGCTGATGAAAATGAATCAATTACTGTAGAGTCTATGTCAGATGGTTTACATATTTACGATAATCCTGTAGGAGTGCTTACGAATAATCCGCCATTTCCACAGCAGATGTTTCAAGAAATAATTATATGTATTTATCCCCAAAGCAACCCAAAAACACTTTTGGAGGAAATTTGGCTCTTAATGCATATAGTAGAGGTATGGGAGGTTTAGGTCTTCCGGGAGATCTTTCATCTTCTTCTCGTTTTGTGCGTGTGGCTTTTTACAAAGGTAAATGCAATTTCAGGTGAATCTGAGGAAGAAAGTGTTAGTCAGTTCTTTCACATTCTTGGATCTGTGGATCAGCAACGTGGATGTTGCGAAGTGACTGATGGAAAATATGAAATCACATTATATACATCTTGTTGTAATGTTATTAAAGGTATCTATTATTATAATACTTATGAAAATCATCAGATCAGTGCGGTAGATATGCATGCAGAGGATCTGGAAAGTAATAAATTGATTTGTTATCCAGTAATTCAAGGGGAACGAATCAATTATCAAAATAAATAGTATTTTGAATATAGAGCTGACGTAGAAAGAAGAGGTGGAATACATATGAAGCAAGATACCTTAGAAGGAAAAAGCGAAAACAAAAAACGGAGTAAAACGATTGTGTTTTCCATAGTCTGCATTCTTCTAGAAGTAGTTTTTATTATTACTATTGTAACACGCTTAAATGAATATGCAGAAATCATAAATTTATTTACAAGGAATTTTAAGTGGAATTTTAGTTTTGGGATTGTATGCATCAGATAAGACATCCTCTATGAAAATGCCTTGGGTTATATTAATTTTAATTTTCCCAATTATGGGTGTAGGCCTATATTTATTGATTGGTTTGAATGGTGGCACACATAAAATGCGTGAGCGATATGCAGAAATTGATAGCAAATTGTTACCAATGCTTTCCGATAATCAGGAGTGTTTAAGCAGAATAAACGAAACGATTCCGAAGGCAGGAAATATTGCAAGTTATATACAAAGAAATTCGCAGTATCCAATCTATCAGAATACGGATATTGTGTATTTTGATGAAGCGAAAGGATTAGAGGCACAGCTTGAAGAACTTGGAGAAAGCACAAAAGTTTATCTTTATGGAATATCATGCGATAGAAGATGCTGAAGCTTGGCATAAGATTCAAGATGTTCTGGAAGAGAGAGTAAAAGCCGGTGTGGAAGTCAGGGTATTCTATGATGATATGGGGTCTATAGGTTTTATTAACACAGATTTTGTAAAAAAGATGGAGAGTATAGGAATTCATTGTCGTGTATTCAATCCATTTGTGCCAGGCTTAAATCTATTTTTGAACAATCGTGATCACAGAAAAATAACAGTAATTGATGGAAAAGTTGGATTTACAGGTGGATATAATCTGGCAAATGAATACTTTAATTATACACATCCTTATGGACAATGGAAAGATACCGGTATTCGTTTAGAAGGAGATGCTGTTCAGTCACTTACAGTGACATTTTTAGAAATGTGGAATGCTGTTAGTGAAAAAGCTACGAATGATACTGATTTTAGTAAATACATTATTCATTATGATTACAAAGCACAGCAAACGGGGTTTATTCAGCCTTATGCAGACAGTCCTATGGATAATGAGCAGGTCGGAGAAGAAGTTTATATCAGTATGATAAATAAGGCCGAAAATTACTGTTGGTTTATGACACCATATCTAATTATAACAGACGAAATGACACATGCGTTATGTCTGGCAGCTAAACGAGGAGTTGATGTAAGAATTATTACACCAGGAATTCCTGATAAAAATTCATTTATAATATAACTCGCTCTTTTTATCATGGATTGGTTAAACATGGAGTGCGAGTTTATGAATGGACACCAGGATTTTGCCATGCAAAAATGAGTATAGTGGATGACTGTATGGCAACCTGTGGAACAATCAATCTGGATTATAGAAGCTTATATCATCATTTTGAAAACGGCTGTTTTATGGCAGATTGTCAGGCAGTTGTGGAAATTAAAAATGATCTGATAAGAACGATGGGAGAATGTCTTGATGTAACAGATCAATATTGTACTGGGCGCAGTGCATATTTGCGACTGGGACAATTATTTATGAGATTATTTGCTGGATTGTTATAAGAATTTAGTGAAACGACCTTTCAAAAAATAGTTGATTTTGAGAGGTCGTTTTTGTAATGTCTGATTGCCGGTACAGGAAATTTACATGGATAAAATTAATTCTGTTGAGGTAAAATTGAGGTTGACTTTGTATTGTATAGACATAAGATGAAAAAAAGTCAGGTGATGTGCGATGGTAAAACGTAAGATATGTAAAATTGTTTTTGCTATACTGTCAATTTTTTTATGTGTGGTTTTTTATGAATTATTTGGAATCTGTATTGCATATAAAAAACAGCCGGAAGTGTCTAATACCATCAAAAAGAAACACAAAATAATTCGTGGAACGAACGCAGCGAGAATATGGAACGAGCAGTGATCATAGAAAAAAAATCCAGAAGCACTTTTACAAAGAGTGCGTTTGATCCGAAAATGCAAAAGAAGACAATTCTTTCTACTTTTGCATTCCAATCAGATGAAAGTGGAAAATTGATCTTAGGAGCACTGCATGATGCGGCAGACAGAGGTGTGCATATTCGTCTGTTAGTAGATGGAATGGAGAGCTGGGTTGATATGGAAGGAAATCCGTATTTCTATGGATTATCTTCCCATAAGAATGTTGAAATTAAACTATATAATAAGGCCAATCCGTTGAAACCATGGAAGATGATGGGGAGAATGCATGATAAATATTTGATTGCAGATGGTAAGGCATATATTCTTGGGGGAAGAAATACATACAATTATTTCCTGGGTGATTTTCTGGGACATAAGAACTATGACAGAGACGTGTTAGTGGTTTGCGATGAACCTGAGAAAGAAAATTCAGTTAACCAGTTGTTAGAGTATTTTGAAACGATATGGGAACAAGAAGACAGTGGTTATTTTCATGACAATAAAAAACTGGCAAATAGACAATCTGTAAAGAACGCAGTTTTAGAGCTGCAGAACGGCTATCAGAAATATTTTGAAGAGAATAAGGAAAGAATCTGCGATACCGATTACACGGACGAAACTTTTGAGACAGAAAAGATTGCATTAGTGTCAAATCCTATTCACACAGGTTCCAAGGAACCAGTAGTCTGGTATCAAATGGGAGAACTAATGAAAAATGCAAAAGAGCGCGTGAAAATTCATACACCATATATTATCTGCAATGATATGATGTATAATACATGGAAAGAGATTGCGGAGAGAGTTCCGGATTTTTCTATCATGACCAATTCGGTTGCCAACAATGGAAATCCGTTTGGTTCTGCTGATTATGCGAGAAACAGAAACAGAATTTTAAATACAGGAATTGATATCTGGGAGTATGAAGGCGGCTATTCTTACCACGGAAAAAGCATTCTGATTGATGATGATCTATCCGTAATAGGTTCCTTTAACATGGATATGAGAAGCACGTATCTGGATACGGAACTGATGCTTGTAATACGTAGCAGAGAGATTAATAAACAGTTGGAAGAAGGCATGATGGAATATGAAAGAGTGTCCCGACAGGTATTGGAAGATGGAACCTATCGTGATCCGTATCATGTAGAGCCAATTGAATTGACAAAGAAGCGTCAGAGAAACGTACTTTTGGTACAGCATCTGCTTGGATGGGCAAGATATCTGTTCTGATAAAGGAGGAAGAAGATCGTGTTTCAAATATTAATTGTAGAAGATGATAAAGAATTAAGCCAGCTATTCCAAAAAGTGCTTGAGAAGAATGGATATCAGGTCAAAAGTGCATCGGATGGAGCACTGGCATTAGAAATATTGGATAAAGAGTACATTGATCTGATCATTTCCGATATTATGATGCCGGTTATGGATGGTTATGAACTGGTGTCGGAACTCCGTTCAGCAGGATATCAGATACCGGTACTTATGATCACTGCGAAAGGTTCCTTTGATGATATGCGCCAGGGATTTCTTTCGGGAAGTGACGATTATATGGTAAAACCGGTAAATGTGAATGAAATGGTTTTAAGAGTTGGAGCACTGCTTCGCCGTGCACAGATACTGAATGAACACAAAATTGTGATCGGTTCAACAGAGTTTGATTATGATGCAATGACGGTTACAACTGATAAGGAAAGTCTTGTTTTGCCTAAAAAAGAATTCCTGCTTTTATATAAGCTTGCAGCTTCGCCAGGCAGAACATTTACAAAACAACAGTTGATGGATGAAGTATGGGGATACGAGACGGAGGCAGACCCACATACGATAGAGGTACATATAGGAAGAATCAGAGAGCGTTTTAAAGATAACCCTGATTTTGAAATCGTAACAATGCGTGGAATTGGATACAAGGTGGTGAAAAATAATGGAACAAAAGAAAGAAAAAGGATTGCGGATCCGATCCTGTCTGACTGGTGCAATCTGGCTGGCACTTGTATTTTCAACAGTCATATCTGCGTTATTATTTGCTTTTTTGAATCATTTTTTTAATCTGCCTGGCATATCTGTGCTTGGCTGGCTTTTGATTTTTAATACACTGATCGCAGGGCTCATTACTTCTTTTATCAATGCAAGGTTGCTGGAGCCAATTACCAGACTCAGTAAAGCAATGAAGGAAGTTTCGCGAGGAGATTTTGAACAGCACTTGGAAACGAACAGCCGTATAGCAGAAGTTGGTGAATCCTACCAAAGTTTCAACGTGATGACAAAAGAGCTTCGTGCAACAGAAGTGCTGCAGATGGATTTCGTATCTAATGTTTCTCATGAGTTTAAGACCCCTATTAATGCCATTGAAGGTTATACAATGCTTCTTCAGGGAGAAGAATTATCGCAGGAGCAAGAGGGATATGTAGAAAAAATCTTATTTAACACGAAGAGGCTTTCTGGGTTGGTTGGTAATATTTTGCTGTTATCCAAGTTAGAGAATCAGAACATACCAATGAAAAAAACAGAATATCGTTTGGATGAACAGATCCGTCAGGCATTTCTTTCTCTGGAGACAAAATGGACAGAAAAAGAAATTGGTTTCCAGGTAGAGCTGGAGGAAGTTAAATATACTGGGAATGAAGGACTTTTTATGCATATATGGATGAATCTTTTAGATAATGCGATTAAGTTCAGTCCTGCAAAGGGGACAATTATGATGTTTCTGAAGCAGGAAAAGGATTCTGTAATGTTTATTCTGGAAGATGAAGGACCGGGAATAGAGGATGATGTGAAAACCAGAATATTTGATAAATTTTATCAGGCAGACGGTTCTCACAAAGCAGAAGGAAATGGTCTCGGCCTTGCACTTGTGAAACGGATCGTAGATAGTGCTGGTGGGACAATCAAGGCAGAAAACCGGGAATATGGTGGATGCAGATTTGTTGTAGAGCTTCCAATACAGAAAGATGAGGCCATATAAGTTTAAGAAAAACAGATAGAGGAGGAATTACATGACATTTTATCAGGAATTGCAGTTAAATCAGGCAGGTTCTAAAAATCTATTGAAAAGTAAAACAGTGAAAAGAAAAATCATATCATATACTGGTATATTTGGTAAAGATAGCTGTTACAATGGCATTTTGTTTTTTATTTGTTACTATTTTCAGTATCTTATTTGGAAATGAGAACAGCATTGTGGGTGTAGTAGTTTTATTATGCCTTATGGTATTTCGGAATGCGGATCTGGGGATCCACACCGGACAATCTACGATGCTTTTGGCTTTGTTCTTTGTAATTATGACTGTATGTCCGCATTTAGCAAACCAGCTTTCACCGGTACCTGGAATGCTGTTAAATATTGCTGCACTGGCAGTGCTGATTCTGTTCGGATGTCATAACCCATTCATGTTTAACCAATCCACATTGGTTCTTGGTTATCTGTTATTGTATGGATATGATGTAACAGGAAAAAGTTATCAGATGCGATTAACCGGAATGGCATTAGGTGCAGCACTTACCTGCTTCGTATTTTATCGAAATCATAAAAACAGAACGTATAAAAGAAATTTGAATGATTTGGTACAGGAATTTGATATATCTTCTTCCAGAACAAAGTGGCAGTTATGCCAGATCATATGCGTACCGGCAGTACTCTGCATTGCGGAACTCTGCAATATGCCACGGGCAATGTGGGCTGGAATTGCGGCAATGTCAGCAATCTTACCATTTATGGAGGACATGCAATACAGAGTCCGCAAAAGGATTGTCGGAAATATTGCAGGTGTAATATGCTTTACAGTACTATATTTTCTGCTTCCGTCATCCATCTATACATACATAGGAATCCTTGGCGGAATTGGTGTAGGACTTTCTGCAAAATATGGCTGGCAGGCAGTATTTAACACATTTGGTGCTTTGGCCATTGCTACAGAGAGTTATGGACTAAAAGGAGCAGTTGGTCTTAGAGTGATTCAGAATGTTTTTGGTGTTGTATTTGCATTAATATTTTGTTCTATGTTTTATTGGCTTATGTCGAAAAAAAAAGGAACAGTGGTAACCGTGGCTGCAAAATAACGTGGGTTAGAAAGAAAAAGGTTAATCCGGAGATGGCAGCTTTGCAGTATTTAAATATTATTATGAATTGAGGTTGGATGATGTATTTGCATAAAGTGTTGAGGGTGACTGGTATCAGATCACTGTGCCTGAAAAAGAACGGTTATGTTCACAGCGACTATCTGGAACTGATTGAAAAAAGAAGGAACGAGCAGAACAGCGAAATGGATATGGCGCTGCTTATGATGTTTATGATCCGCGTTCACGATGATGCAGATAGCTCCGTTGATGAAGATGATAATGAACCTGTGTAAACAGGATCGGCTTGATGCCTGGGGCAGCCTTCGGGTTGCCTTTTACATAGCATCTGCTTTCAAAAATAAAATATTTTGTGTTTTTGAAAGCGACATCTTGAATATTCTGTGTGGTAGGTGTGCATACTATTATTTCAGTCATAGTGACTGGAAAATTTATCTGCCTCATCCCATTGAAATCTCCGTCATTTTAAAGTAAAATGAGGCAGATAATTCTGAAATGAGGTAGATAACATGAGAGCTTTTGATTATATAAAAGAGCCAGAAAAGTTGCTTACTCCTGAAATTGTGCAGATGATCGGAAAAATTCATGAGCACAAAGGTAAGCAAGAGTTATTTTGGAAGCTAATATTGATGAAGTGAAAACCCTTCTTGAAGTCGCTTTGATTCAAAGTACAGGTGCTTCTAACCGTATTGAGGGTATTTATACAACAGATAAGAGATTGGAAGAATTGGTCAGCCAAAAGGCAGAACCAAGAAACCGATCTGAGCAGGAAATCTCAGGTTACCGAGAGGTGCTTTCTACAATCCACGAAAGCTATGAGTATATTGTGCCCAGACCTAATATTATTTTGCAGCTTCATCGTGATTTGTATTCCTACGC
>VOFG01003803.1_pt1 | contig 24428 bp, 30 predicted proteins | sample 5384171 | NCBI WGS metagenome assembly VOFG01 (sample SAMN12384726, study PRJNA508395) | human gut metagenome | isolation source: healthy gut F | host: Homo sapiens | reverse complement strand
GTCCGATTGACGGTAACTTCGCGGTGGCGGACGTCGACGAAAGATTCGGCATCGGGTTACGGAATCCCGTGCGGAGGTGCTCCGGAGAGGCCGGAACGAAGCGGACGGGGCGAATCCCCGACGGTCTTCGGTTCCGGTGTCGGAAGCGGGAGCCGTTCGCTGAGGCGAACCGCCCGAAAGGCGGTTTTACGGCAGGCTGTTCCGTACGGATATGTTAGTTCACGATGCGTGTGCTAACATTGTCCGTATAGACCGGCGGCTTTCGGATCGGGGGCACGGCGGCGCGGAACGGATCCACGGCATGACGGCACGTCGCGACGACATGACGGCACGGTCGGATGCAAGGGATTCTGTTCCGGATAACGGCACGGTCGGAAATCGGCAAAAACGGGCTGATTATTAGTTTATTCCGGATTTTATGCGTATATTTGCGCGCTTGTCGTGCGCGGTATGCGTATGCGCGGGAAGCGGAAAACGAGGACGCGGGCGGCGGTTAGATGCCGTAAGACGCTGACTTACAAATTTTAACGACAAACTTTTATTTTTTTAATTTTAACTTCTAATTATCATGACTGATCCTATTGCGGACTTTCTGACCAGAATTAGAAACGCGGTGAAAAGCCAACCACAAGGTGGTTGAAGCTCCCGGTTCCAAAATTAAACAGGAGATCACCAAGATTCTCTACGAGCAGGGCTACATCCTCGCTTACAAGTTCGACACCGATGAGAAGGGCCACCCTTCGATCAAGATCGCGCTGAAATGGAATGCCCAGAACAAATGCAACGCCATCAAGGGGCTCAAACGCGTGAGCCGTCCGGGTCTGCGCAAGTATGCGTCGGTGGCTGAGATGCCCCGCGTACTCAACGGCCTAGGCATCGCCATCCTTTCGACTTCGAAGGGGATCATGACCGATGCGAAGGCGCGCAAAGGAGAACGTCGGCGGCGAGGTGCTGTGCTACGTCTTCTAAGGGCGGTGCAACCAGAAACTGGAATTTTTAATTAAACAACTTAGTACAAATGTCAAGAATTGGTAGATTACCTGTAAACTTGCCTGCCGGAGTTACCGTTACGGTATCGCCGGATAACGTGGTAAGCGTGAAAGGACCACTTGGGACACTGAGTCAGAAGGTTGATTCGGACATCAAGGTCGAGGTAGGCACCCACACCGAGGTACACACCGGCAAGGAGGTTCCTGCCGTGCTCGTATCGCGTCCGACCAACCAGCCCCGTCACCGTTCGCTGCACGGTCTGTATCGTGCGCTGATCAACAACATGGTCGTCGGCGTTTCGAAAGGTTATGAAATCAAGCAGGAGCTCGTGGGCGTCGGTTTCAAGGCCGAAGTCAAGGGCAACATTCTCGAAATGAGCCTGGGTTACTCGCACGACACGTATCTGATGCTGCCGCCCGAAGTGACCGCCACGGCCGTTACGGAGAAAAAGGGCAACCCGATCGTAACGCTGAAGAGCATCGACAAGCAGCTCGTAGGCCAGGTCGCTGCGAAGCTCCGCTCGCTGCGCAAGCCGGAGCCGTACAAGGGCAAAGGGTATCAAGTTCGTAGGCGAAGTTCTGCGTCGCAAGGCCGGCAAGTCGGCAGGTGCTAAATAGTAAAAACCGAAATCAGCTATGTCATTGAATAAAATCGAAAGAAGAGAGCGTATCAAGATGCGTATCCGCAAGATCGTGAGCGGTACGCAGGCTCAGCCTCGTATGACTGTCTACCGTAGCAACAAGCAGATCTACGTGCAGTTTATTGACGACCTCGCAGGCACTACGCTGGCGGCGGCTTCCTCGCTGGACAAGGAGGTTGCCGAAGCGGCGGCGGGCAAGAACAAGTGCGAAGTTGCGGCGCTGGTCGGAAAACTGGCCGCGCAACGCGCTATCGAGAAGGGTATCTCGACCGTGGCGTTCGACCGCAACGGTTACCTGTATCACGGACGAGTTAAAGTGTTAGCGGACGCCGCACGTGAAGGCGGTCTTAAATTCTAAGCGATATGTCAAATACCAATATGAAGAAAGTACGCACAAGCGACCTCGAGCTCAAAGACCGGCTCGTAAGCATTCAGCGTGTTACCAAGGTAACGAAGGGTGGTCGTACGTTCAGCTTCTCGGCCATCGTCGTCGTGGGTAACGAAAACGGCGTCGTGGGTTACGGTCTGGGTAAGGCTTCGGAAGTGCAGGCCGCCATCGCCAAGGGCGTCGAGGATGCCAAGAAGAACCTCATCAAGGTGCCGGTCATCAACGGTACGATTCCCCACAAGCAGGAGATGCGTTTCGGCGGTTCGCTGGTGATGGTTCGTCCGGCGGCTCCCGGTACCGGTATCATCGCCGGCGGTGCCATGCGTGCCGTGCTGGAGTCGGTAGGCGTGAAGAACGTGCTGGCCAAGAGCAAGGGTTCGTCGAACCCCCACAACCTGGTGAAGGCTACCATCGCCGCTCTCTGCGAGCTGCGCGACGCTTACAGCGTGGCACAGTTGCGCGGTATCTCGATGAATCAGGTGTTTAACGGTTAATTTTGAAAACGCAAATCATGGCAACATTGAAGATCACTCAGGTCAAGAGCCGCATCGGTGCCTCGGCACAGCAGCGCAAGAACCTCGATGCTTTGGGTCTGAAAAGATTAACAGAGCGTGGAACACAGCGATTCGGTCATCATCAAGGGGATGCTCGATCGCGTAAAGCACCTCGTGAAGATCGAGGAGGTAAAATAAGTCTAACACATTCGAATTCACAACAATGGAATTACATAATCTCAAACCCGCAAAAGGCGCTACACACCACGACAAGCGTGTCGGCCGCGGTGCCGGTTCGGGTCGCGGCGGCTATTCGGGCCGCGGTAACAAGGGTGCTCAGTCGCGTTCGGGCTACAAGCGAAGCTCGGTTTCGAGGGCGGTCAGATGCCGTTGCAGCGCCGTCTGCCGAAGTTCGGTTTCACGAACCTGAAGCGTGTGGAGTTCAAGGCGATCAACCTCTCGACGCTCGATGAGCTGGCTGCGAAGAAAACTCGCGGCCGTCGATTTCGAGGCGCTGGTTTCGGCCGGATTCGTATCGTCGAACGACAAAGGTGAAGATTTTGGGTAACGGTACGCTGTCGAAGGGGCCTGGCGGTGAAGGCACATGCGTTCTCCAAGAGTGCCGAGGCGGCGATTATCGGCTGCCGGCGGCAACGTGGAAAAGATTGTAATAACCCGCAAAACCCAATATTATGAATGGTTATGGTTATCTGATTGTTGGTATCGTCGTAGTCGCATCATCGCGCTGCTGGCGACCAACAAAAAGTTAGTCGAAACCCTCAAGAACATATACAAGATCGAGGAGCTGCGCAAACGTATTCTCTATACGCTGGGCCTTCCTTCTCGTATATCGCTTGGGCTGTTTTGTGGTCATTCCGGGTATCAACCCCAACGCCCTGGGCGAGGGGTCGGCATTGGCCAACCAGATGAGCGACAACAGCCTGCTCGGCCTGTTGGACGTATTCTCCGGCGGTGCATTTGGCAATGCCGCCATTTTCGCACTCGGAGTAATGCCCTACATCACCGCTTCGATCATCATCCAGTTGATGGGAATCATGATTCCCTATTTCCAGAAGATGCAGAAGGAGGGCGAGAGCGGGCGCCGCAAAATGAATCAGTGGACACGCTTCCTCACGATTGTCGTCCTCGCAATCCAGGGACCGGCGTATGTCGCTAACTTGTTCCATACATTGCCTGCCACGGCGTTCATCTACGGCCACTCGTTCTGGTTCGTGGTCTACGCCACGGTGATCCTGATCGCCGGCACCATGTTCATCATGTGGCTCGGAGAGAAGATCACCGACAAGGGTATCGGGAACGGCATTTCGCTCATCATCATGATCGGTATCGTGGCCCGTCTGCCGCACGCCCTGTTGGCCGAGGTCAACGCGCGTTTCCAGACGTCGGACGGCAGCGCGATCATGATTATCCTGGAGCTGGTGCTGCTCGCGCTGGTATTTATGGCAACAATCGCACTGGTGCAGGCCGTCCGCAAGGTGCCTGTCCAGTATGCAAAGCGTATCATCGGAAACAAACAGTACGGAGGCGTACGCCAGTACATCCCCCTGAAAATGAATGCCGCGAATGTGATGCCCATCATCTTCGCGCAGGCATTGATGTTCATTCCGATGCTCTTTACCAAGATCGCCCCGGGCTTCGCCGGCGCCTTTGCCGACATGACGGGCTTCTGGTACAACTTTACGCTTGCCGTGCTGGTGATCGCCTTCACCTATTTTTATACGGCGATCATCGTCAATCCTCAAATGATGGCGGACGACATGAAGCGCAACGGCGGCTTTATCCCGGGTGTCAAACCGGGCAAGCAGACGGTGAACTACATCGACACCATCATGACGCGAATCACTCTTCCCGGTTCGTTCTTCCTGGCTCTGGTGGCGATTCTGCCGGCGCTGGCCATGAAGTTCCTGAACATGCAGCAGGCCTTCGCCTATTTCTACGGAGGTACTTCGCTGCTGATCATGGTCGGTGTGATCCTCGACACTCTCAAGCAGATAGAGAGCCACCTCTGATGCGTCATTACGACGGCCTGATGAAGACCGGACGCATCCAGGGGCGCCACTAATTGTTTGTTCGTAGGAGTTTTTGAACCGAATGATATACTTAAAGAACGAAGAAGAGATCGAACTGCTCCGCGAGAACAACCTTCTCGTGAGCCGGACGCTGGCCGAAGTGGGTCGCCACATACGGCCCGGCGTCACGACCAAGGAGCTGGATCGCATCGGCGAGGAGTTTATCCGTTCCCACGGAGCAGTTCCGGCTTTTCTGGGGTATCAGGGCTATCCGGCATCGTTGTGCATTTCGGTCAACGAGCAGGTGGTCCACGGTATTCCGTCGACGTCGCAGGTTCTCAAAGAGGGCGACATCGTTTCGGTGGATTGCGGTACATTTATGAAGGGGTTTGTTGGTGATTCGGCCTACACGTTTGCCGTAGGAGCCGTTTCCGACGAGGTGAAACAGCTCATGGAAGTCACCAAAGAGGCTCTTTATAAAGGTACGGCACAGGCCAGGGCGGGAAATCGCGTAGGCGATATCTCGGCGGCCGTGCAGGAGTATGCCGAAAAATGCGGCTACGGCGTGGTGCGCGAGTTGGAGGGACACGGTTTGGGTCGGAAGATGCACGAAGCCCCGGTGTTCCGAACTACGGCGCCCGCGGCAGAGGACCCCTGCTCCGCGAGGGCATGGTCATCTGTATCGAACCCATGATCAACATGGGAACCCGAGCGGTGGTATTCGAACCCGACGGATGGACGGTGCGTACGCGCGATCGCAAGCCGGCGGCTCATTACGAGTTCGCGGTGGCTGTGCGCAAGGGCGGCGCGGATGTCCTGACCGATTTCAGTATTATCGAGGAGGCAATTAACAAGTAAGCAAGAAAAGACTCTATGGCAAAACAGACTGCGATTGAACGAGACGGTACGATTATCGAGGCGCTGTCGAACGCGATGTTCCGCGTCGAGCTGGACAACGGCCACGTAATCACCGCTCATATCTCGGGGAAGATGCGGATGCACTACATCAAGATTCTTCCCCGGGGATAAGGTAAAAGTGGAGATGACCCCCTACGATCTGTCGAAGGGGCGGATCTCTTTCAGGTACAAATAACCAAAAGATTGCTTGAAAATCATGAAAGTAAAAGCATCAATCAAGAAGCGTAGCGAGGATTGCAAGATCGTCAAGCGTAAGGGGAAACTCTACGTGATTTGCAAGAAGAATCCCAAATTCAAAATGCGCCAGGGGTAATTTTTAACGATTAATCAGAAAGAAAGTAATTTATGGCACGTATAGTTGGTGTAGATTTACCAAAAACAAACGCGGTGAGATCGGCCTGACCTATATCTACGGTATAGGCCGTTCGACCGCCCGTAAAATTCTCGACGAGGCAGGTATCAGCTACGATGTGAAGGTTCAGGACTGGAACGACGAGCAGGTGAGCGCCATTCGTTCGAAAATTGCCGAACTGGGCATTAAGGTCGAGGGCGAATGCCGTTCGCTGGTTCAGCTCAACATCAAACGTCTGATGGATATCGGCTGCTACCGCGGTATCCGTCACCGTTTGGGTCTTCCCGTTCGCGGTCAGAGCACCAAGAACAATGCGCGCACCCGCAAGGGCCGCAAGAAGACGGTCGCAAACAAGAAAAAGGCAACTAAGTAATAGCAGAAGAGAGTTATGGCAAAGAAAAAACTGGAACAGTTAAGAAGAAGGTCGTCAAGGTGGGTGCTCAGGGCATGGCTTTTGTCCACTCGACTTTCAACAACGTGATCATCACCATCACCAACGAGGTCGGCGACGTAATCAGCTGGTCTTCGGCAGGTAAGATGGGTTTCCGCGGCTCGAAGAAAAATACTCCCTATGCAGCGCAGACGGCTGCCTCCGACTGCGCGAAGGTCGCCTATGATATGGGTTTGCGCAAGGTGAAGGTCTATGTCAAGGACCGGGTGCCGGCCGTGAGTCGGCCGTGCGTACCATTCACGGCGCGGGCATCGAAGGTGACGGAGATCATCGACGTGACGCCGATGCCGCACAACGGCTGCCGCGCTCCCAACCGCCGCCGCGTGTAAGTGGGACTGCGTGAAGTAAAAACTATCAAATCTGATTTTTAAAAAAGTTAAGAACAATGGCTAAATATATAGGACCTAAATCCAAGATCGCCCGTCGTTTCGGCGAGGCTATTTATGGTGCGGACAGAGTTCTCGAGAAGCGGAATTTCCTCCCGGACAGCACGGTCTTGCGCAAGCGCAAAAAAGTATCGGAGTACGGCCAGCAGCTCAGCGAGAAGCAGAAGGCGAAGGCACCTACGGGCTGCTGGAGAAACAGTTCGCCCGTACGTACGAGGGCTGCGTCCCGCATGGGCGGTATCACGGGCGAGAACCTGCTGAAGCTGCTCGAATGCCGTCTGGATAATGTTGTTTATCGTTTGGGCATCGCTCCGACCCGCGCGCCGCTGCCCGTCAGTTGGTGTCGCACTGCCACATCTGCGTCAACGGCAACGTGGTGAATATTCCGTCCCTACTCGCTCAAAGTGGGCGACATCGTGTCGGTACGTGAAAAGTCGAAAGTTTGGAAGTCATTGTCGGATCTCTGGCCGGCGGTTCGAAGAGCCGCTACGCATGGCTCGAATGGGACGGCGCGGCTATGGCCGGCAAGTTCCTGCAGCGTCCCGAGCGCGAGGAGATTCCCGAAAACATCAAAGAGCAGCTTATCGTCGAGTTGTATTCCAAGTAGTAATTAAACAACCAATTCAATATTATGGCAATATTAGCATTTCAGAAACCTGAAAAGGTTATCATGCTCGAGTCCACTTCGTCGTTCGGGAAAGTTCGAGTTCCGACCGCTGGAGCCTGGGTTTGGTATGACCGTCGGTAACGCTTTGCGCCGTATCCTGCTCTCCTCGCTGGAGGGGTATGCGATTACGACCGTCAAGGTTGCCGGCGTGGACCATGAGTTTGCCGCTATCCCTGGAGTGATGGAAGGTATGATCGACATCATCCTGAATCTCAAGCAAGTTCGTTTTATCCGCACGGTTGACAACCAGGATGCCGAGAAGGTATCGGTCAATGTGGCGGGTGTAACGGAGCTGACGGCAGGATATATTTCGAACTACCTCTCGTTCTTCAAGGTATTGAATCCCGAATTGGTTATCTGTCATCTGGCACCCGGTACTAAAATGCAATCTCACGCTCACCATCGGCAAAGGACGCGGTTACGTGCCTGCCGAGGAGAATACTCCCGCCGAGTGTGAGTTCGGTACGCTTCCCCCATCGACTCGATTTTCACGCCCATCAAGAACGTGAAATATTCGATCGAGAACTACCGTGTCGAACAGAAACCGACTACGAGAAGTTGAATTTGGAGATTACTACCGACGGATCAATTCACCCGACGGATGCTTTGAAGGAAGCAGCCAAGATTCTCATCCAACATTTCATGCTCTTCTCCGACGAGAAGATCACCGTGAATATGGAGGATACGAACGGTGCGGAGGAGTTCGACGAGGATATCCTGCACATGCGCCAACTCCTCAAGACGAAACTTTCGGATCAGGATCTGAGCGTTCGTGCTTTGAACTGTCTGAAAGCCGCCGATGTGGATACGGTGGGTGACCTGGTGAAACTCAATCGCAACGATCTGCTCAAATTCCGCAACTTCGGTAAGAAGTCGCTGACGGAGCTCGACGAGCTGCTCGCGTCGCTCAATCTGAAGTTCGGCATGGATGTATCTATCTACAAACTTGATAAAGACTAACTTAAATGAGACACAATAAGAATTTCAATCACCTGGGCAGACAGGCCGGCCATCGCAAGGCTATGTTGTCGAATATGGCGTCGTCGCTGATTCTGCACAAGCGTATCGAGACCACCGTTGCCAAGGCGAAGGCTGTGAAGCAGTTCGTGGAGCCGCTGGTGACCAAGATCGAAAGAGGACACGACCCATTCGCGTCGTATCGTATTCTCGTATCTGAAGCAGAAGGAGGCCGTGACGGAGTTGTTCCACGATCGCTCCGAAAATCGCCGATCGTCCGGGCGGTTACACCCGCATCCTGAAGACCGGATTCCGGTTGGGCGATGCCGCCGATATGTGCATCATCGAATTTGTCGATTTCAACGAGGCTTACACGTTGGGTATTCTTCCGACGGCTGCCGAGGCGAAACCCAAGACCCGTCGCTCGCGCGGTAAGAAGGCTGCCGATGCTGCTGCCGAGGCAGCTACGGCCACTGAAGGCGGCGAGGAGAAGAAGGCAGCGAAGCCGGCTGCCAAGAAAGCTGCGGCAGCGAAGCCGGCTGCTTCCAAGGCTGCGGCCGGTGCGAAGAAGGCTGCTGCTCCGAAGGTTGCCAAGAAGACCAACGTGGGCAAGAAGATGTAATTCCGAATAACGTTGGAAGAAAAAGGACGGTGTTTCGACATCGTCCTTTTTTCTATGGAGCCGTCGGACCTGAATTCATTTTTTCGTTTCGGATCATTCGGAAAAATCGAAGCGGCATAGATCTCTTTTCAGGCCGATTTCGACGCGCCTTTCCATATCTTTTTTTCGTTGCGATGGCTCCTTGTTCCCGGTTTCGTTTCACGTCCGGTTCGTATCTGTTTTTCGGATGCATGGCGCTTTTGGCCGCTGAAACTGATTCCGTTGCTTGGTATTCCCAGGGCTGTCGTTATTTTGGTTCGTAACGGTTTCACAACTTTAACCCGATCGAAATCGCCATAGTTTTTCATTTATTCGGTTGTCATTCTGGTTTGCACGGAATTTTGTGCAAGGGAATTTAATAATCTATACCGTGTCGGTGCCAATGCGATTCTTGTACGGACCGTTCGGCGGGCGGAGGGTAAATCTGGGGTAAAGGTGATACCGGTTCTGTCGGCGTTCACTGCATCGGTAATGGTAGGACTCGACTCCAGGTTACTCCTTCATTACGTGGTGTTGCGAGGGTTTCGTTTTAGGAGTTACTGTCGATGAGACGTATCGTATTGCTTGTTACAGCCGGTTGGACAGACGATTTTCTATAAAAGAGGGATAGCGGACCGCATCGGGAGGAGGTGAAGACTTGCGGGCGCGGAAGCTCTTTGTTCAGTTTTTTGTGGATGAATGGACAGATCGAGGATGAAAAAAGCTGCGGATGAAATATTTCATCCGCAGCTTTCGTTAAAATTTAGTAACAAAAAGTTACGCTGTTAGATAATTTTGTCCAGCTCGTTGAGCGTACTGCGGATTTCGTTGTCCGAAATTTCGTAATCCCGGAGTTTTCCGGCGAAATACTGTTCGTAGGCGTACAGGTCGATCTGTCCGTGTCCCGAGAGGTTGAAGAGGATCGTTTGGAAACGCCTTCCTCCTTCGCCCGTTTCGCTTCGCGGATCGCCTGTGCGATGGCGTGAGCCGATTCCGGAGCCGGGATGATACCTTCCGTACGGGCGAAGAGAACGCCTGCGGCCAGAGTTTCCGTCTGCGGCACGGACTGGGCTTCGATGACCTTGTCTTTCAGCAGTTGGCTCACGATCGAACCGGCTCCGTGATAGCGCAGACCTCCGGCGTGAATGTCCGACGGGTGGAAGTTGTGTCCCAGCGTATACATCGGGAGCAGCGGAGTGAAGCCTGCCACGTCGCCGAAGTCGTACTGGAATTTACCACGCGTCAGCTTGGGGCACGACTGTGGTTCGACGGCGATTACGCGGGTCTTCTTGCCTTTGGTCAGGTTATCGCGCAGGAACGAGAAGCTGATGCCGGCGAAGTTGCTGCCTCCGCCGAAGCAACCGATCACTACGTCCGGGTACTCCCCCGAACAGCTCCATCTGTTTCACGGCCTCCTCGCCGATGATCGTCTGGTGCAACAGTACGTGGTTCAAAACGGAGCCGAAACAGTAACGGGTATCTTGAGGATTTTGCAGCGCCAGTTCTACGGCTTCGGAGATCGCCATGCCCAGACTGCCCGAATCGTTGGGGTTCTTTGCAAGGGCGGCCGTCCGGCGGCTGTAATTTCGCTCGGCGAGGCATACACGTCTGCGCCCCAGGTGTTCATCATCAGTTTGCGGTAGGGGTTTCTGGTTGTAGCTGACTTTGACCATAAAGACTTTCAGGTCGATGCCGAAGTGCTGCGTAGCCATTGACATCGCGGCTCCCCACTGTCCTGCTCCGGTTTCGGTGGTCAGATGGCGGATTCCCTGCTTGTAGTTGTAGTAAGCCTGCGGAATCGCGGTGTTGGTCTTGTGCGAGCCGACGGGCGATACGCTCTCGTTCTTAAAGTAGATCTTGGCCGGGGTGTCGAGAGCCTTTTCCAGGCCGTAGGCACGTACCAGCAGGGGTAGAGCGGTAGATCTTGTATAGATCCTGCACCTCTTCCGGAATGTCGATGTAGCGTTCGGTGGACATCTCCTGTTTCATCAGCTCCTCGGCGAAGGGGCGCTCATCTGTTCGAGCGTCACCGGCTCTTTGGTCGCCGGGTTCAGCGGCGGCAGCGGTCGGTTCTTCATGTCGCTGACGATGTTATACCATTGGGTCGGCATCTGGGATTCGGGTAGGATAATTTTTTCGTTTTCATAATCGTTTGTTTTTATTATGATTGTAATTTTCAGTGTTGCGTGGAAGTTACGAAAAAAGCGTTGTCTGCTCGGCAAACAACGCTTTTTGATATTTTTGACTGTATGGATCGGATTTTCTCGGCTTATTTCATACAAATACCAATGGACTCATTGTTTACCTCAAACAAAGAGCGCCACCACCAATTCTGCGTCGAAAATCTTGTCATTTCTACTGTTCTTTGGATGCAAATGTACGCGTTTTTTTCACAATGCAACTTTTTTGATTTTTTTCAGCGAGATTTCGGATAAAATAAAAACAGACCGGATATTATCCGGTCTGTCAATACTTTAAGACACAAAATTATTTTTGCGGAAAACCTTTGCCGATAGCCAGGAAATCGGCGGCCTTCAGCGCCGCTCCTCCGATCAGGCCGCCGTCGACGTCCTCTTTGGCGAAGAGTTCCGGGGCGTTCGACGGTTTTGCAGGAACCTCCGTAGAGGATAGGAGTTTCATCGGCCGCCGCACCGAATTTCTCGCGCAGGATCGTGCGGATGTAGGCGTGGATCTCCTGCGCCTGCTCGGCCGTCGCGGTCTTGCCCGTGCCGATGGCCCATACGGGCTCGTAGGCGATTACCAGCTTGGCGAACTGTTCCGGTGTGAGGTTGTAGATGACCTCTTCGATCTGCGCCTTTACTACGTCGAAGTGGCGGCCCGGCTTCGCGTTCCTCGAGGTTCTCGCCGACGCAGTAGATCGGTTGCAGACCGTTGGCGAATGCCTGCGCCATCTTTTTGTTGAGCGTCGCCGAGGTTTCGCCGTAGTACTGACGGCGTTCCGAGTGACCCAGGATGACGTAACGGCAGCCCAAAGCTGCGAGCATCGACGGCAGATACTTCGCCCGTATAGGCGCCTTTGTCTTCGGCGGCGCAGTTCTGGGCGCCGACTTCGATTCCCGTACCCCGAGCGTCTTGCTCACCTCCGACGAGGTGCGTGAAGGGAGGACATACGATGAACGACACGCAGTCGCATACGGTTTCTGTCGGCCCGATGTTTTCGGCCAGTTCTACGCCTTCGGCAGGCAGGGTATTCATTTTCCAGTTGCCTGCTACGATCTTCTTTCTCATTGCTGTGATTTTTTAAGTTTATGATTGTAACGGATGATTGTCAGGTATCCCGCCAGCGCCGAGACGGCCAGAAATCGCAGCGGTCCACACCCGCCGTTCGAAGTGCGCCGTACCAGAGCAGGACGGCGCCGGTACGGCCGGCAGGATCGGGAAGTGCATGTTCCAAAAGAGGAACACGGCGCTGCCGTTGCCGCAACCGTGCGCTTGATGACGTCGACAGGCGGACGCCAGATCGTACCCAGCCCAGCAGTGCCAGCAGCACCCAGCGTGCCGTCGCCGGTGCGATCGCCGAGCCGGAGTCCCGCAGCGAGTACGCTTGCGGCGCAGATGCCTGCGAGCCAGTGCGAGCAGTTTCTTCCGATGTCCATCGTCGGCCTTCGCGCGGTTATTCTGCCTGTTCGCGCACATTTTTTAACCTCTTCCATCGAAGGGCTTTCAGTCCCAGTTTGTTCTTTTTGTTGAAGTCGCACAGATCGTTGAAAAACTTCCCTGCCGGCAGCTTGCGCAGCGCGTCGGCGGTCAGGTAGCCCATCTTCTGAATGACGGGAATCCACTCGGCCGGCACGCCGATGGCGGCGTAGGCTTCGTCGGGGTCGCGCTGCACCTTCTTTTCGGGGCGCATCTGCGGGAAGAAGAGCACGTCCTGAATCGACGACTGTCCGGTGAGGAACATCGTCAGGCGGTCGATTCCGATGCCCATGCCCGAACACGACGGCATACCGTATTCCAGGGCGCGCACGAAATCCATGTCGATGAACATCGCCTCGTCGTCGCCCTTCTCCAACAGCCGCAGCTGTTCCTGAAAACGTTCCAGCTGGTCGATCGGATCGTTCAGCTCCGAGTAGGCGTTGCACAGCTCCTTGCCGTTGACGAAGAGTTCGAACCGCTCCGTCAGATCGGGGTTGTCGCGGTGGCGCTTGCACAGGGGCGACATCTCGATCGGATAGTCGCAGACGAACGTCGGCTGGATGAGCTCCTCCTCGCAGTACTGGCCGAAGATGGCGTCGATGAGCTTGCCTTTGCCCATCGTCTCGTCGACTTCGACGCCCAGCCGCCTGCACGCTTCGCGCAGCTGCTCCTCGGACTGGCCGGTGATGTCGTAGCCGGTCTTTTCGCGGATGGCTTCGGTCATCGTCACGCGGCGGAACGGCGCCTTGAACGAGACGGCCTTGCCGTCGATCGTAAGGTCGGTCGTCCCGTTGGCGGCCAGCGCCACATGTTCGAGCATCTGCTCGGTGAACTCCATCATCCACAGGTAGTCCTTGTAGGCGACGTAGATCTCCATGCAGGTGAATTCGGGGTTGTGCGTGCGGTCCATGCCCTCGTTGCGGAAGTTCTTGCCGAACTCGTAGACCCCTTCGAAACCGCCTACGATGAGTTTTTTGAGGTAGAGCTCCGTGGCGATGCGAAGGTAGAGGTCGACGTCGAGCGAGTTGTGGTGCGTGATGAACGGCCGTGCCGAGGCACCGCCCGGAATGGGTTGCAGAATCGGCGTTTCGACTTCGAGATACCCCTTCGCGTTGAAGAACTCGCGCATGGCCGCCATGATCTTCGAGCGCTTGACGAAGACTTCGCGCACCTGCGGATTGACCGCCAGATCGACATAACGCTGGCGGTAGCGCACTTCGGGGTCGGTGAAGGCGTCGAATGTCTGCCCGTCCTTCTCCTTGACTACCGGCAGCGGCCGCAGCGACTTGGAGATGACGGTCAGCCGCCGGCAGTGTACCGACGTTTCGCCCGTCTTGGTGACGAAGGCGAAGCCCTCGATCCCCACGAAATCGCCGATGTCGAGCAGTTTCTTGAAGACGGTGTTGTAGAGCGTCGGGTCGCCCTCGGGGCAGATGTCGTCGCGGCGGATGTAGACCTGGATGCGGCCCGTGTGGTCCTGCAATTCGAAGAAGGAGACGCTGCCCATGATGCGGCGCGACATGATGCGGCCGGCGATGCGGATGCCCTGGAAATTATTCTTCGCCGGATCGAAATGCTCGGCGATTTCGCGTGCCGTGGCCGTGACGTCGAAGCGTGCGGCGGGGTAGGGGTCGATGCCCAGTTCCCGCAGTGCGGCCAGCGACTGGCGTCGTAACTGTTCCTGTTCACTGAGTTCGATGCTCATATTGAATGTTTTTGGGTGTTGATTTCGAGTTTGCAAAGATAAGAAAAGGAGGGCGATAAGCCAAACTTGACTTCGAACTTCTGTCTTCGTCCGCTACGTTCGGCAAAGACCGTTTGCAGGTTGTGCTTCCGGTCGTCGAAAATTTTCGACTTCCTGTCTGCGTGCGGGCGAAGTCCGCGAGTGTACCGCGCGTCCGCTGCGGTCGTCGGTCGGCTGAAATTGTCCGGGCCGCCTCCTATCTTCTACAAAGATAGTGAAAGCCCGGCAGTGCCAAATTTATTTGCGGTGGATCGAAGATTATTTTGTCCGGGGCGGATTTCCCGGCGAAACTGCGGAAAGGATGGGGCGTTTCGGCAAGTTATCTGCAGGGGCTTGCAGGACGGGCTGATATCGGGAAAAAACGATGCGGGATACTCTTTTTCGGGCAATAATGTACTTTTGCGAGGAATTATGTATGGAATGCGAGAAACGATAAGTTAAAAAGGTTCTATTTTTATCCTGTCAATTCATTCAACCAAATTATTTTGCCTATGACCTCCAATTTTACTGCTTTTTTGCGGCCTTTTCGGGCTGCCTGTCTGTTTGTTCTGCTGACTGTGTGCTGCGGCGGGTGCAGCGACAGCGGTTCCGGTGGACGAAACTCCTCCGGCGGATCAGTTGGCCTTTTGTCGCCGTCGAGCCTTGTTTTCGACGAGCAGGATCCTGCAAAAACGAGTTCACGGTCACTGTGACCGACGGACTGACCTGGGTGCTCCAGGTGAAGCCGTCGGCTGCCGGATGTAAGTTCAGTGCGTCGTCCGGCCGGGGGCAGCGGCTCTTTTCGGGTCGAACAGATGCCCGATGACAGCAGCATCGAAATCGAAGCGATCCATGCCTATAACACCGGTACGCAACTGAAGAGTAATTCGGTGCGGATAACCCGCGGAAAAGCCGTGCTCGAACCGACTCTCGAACTTGCTCCCGAGAAACTGACGTTCGATCCCGACGACGCTTCGGCCAATACCGTTCAGGTGCGGTCGAATACCGTGGAGCGCCGTTGCGAGCGACGAAGGGCTGGTGTTTTCTCCGGCATCGGGCGAGAACGACGGGGCGATTACCGTTACGGCGGCTCCTGCGGGTAAAACATCCGTAATTACAGTGACCGCCGGCGAAGGCGAGCAGACCGTGACGCGGCAGGTCGAGATTACATGCGAGAACCAGATTCCCGTTCCGGAGGAGACGATTTATTACGACGACTTCGATCAGACGCCTTTTTTCGGGATGGGCCGATGCGAGCGCCGCATGGCAGAATCCGACCGGTCCCGGGGCGGCAGGGGTGACCTATACCTCCGCCCGGACTCGTATCAATAACGATAATTTCGGATCGTCGGGCCGCTATTCGGGTGCTTCGGGTGCGAACTACGTCCGTATCTGGTTCGACAACGGTCCGTATTTCATCGTGAACGACATCGCGCTTACGCCCGATCAGGTCGATCTGACCTCTCTTTGGGCGCTTCGTTCACGGCGGCCGACTGTCTGATCGAGTTGAGCGGCGACGGCTCCTATTGGCAGCGGATCGATTATACCGATCGAGGGCTTATAATATCTGGGAACAGATCTCCGTCGATTTTACCCTGGCTGTTCCCGTACAGCGGCTCTTCATCCGCTTTACGCCGCAAGGTTCGCAGAGCTACGGCGTCAATTTCGACGACTTGAAGCTCACGACCGGGCCGGGCGGACAGACGGTCGATTTTGGACGGCGGCGACTACCGTTCCCCGAGCTGCCTTCCAATTGACCGCCCGACTTCGTCCCAGGCTGTCGTTTCGGGCGATTATGCCTTCTTTACGCATTGGACGCAGACCGTCAATACGCGGAAAAAACCTGCGGAATTACTCCTATTGTTACGATACGCGGCGCCATAACCCGATTTGGGTCGCCTATCCGATGCATGCCTGCTACCGCGAGGGCGGCTTCGGACGTACGGATCCCGATCCGTGGACGGCGGATCCGTCGCTCGATGTGGCGTATCAGTCGAAGATTTACCGCAAGGACGGTCCCTCCGGTTCGGATCCCTATCAGTATTGGACGAGCAATACGATGGCTTATCTCCAGCGGTCGGGATATTGGGGTAAGGGACATCTCTGCATGTCGAGCGAACGCGGCGGTGCGAACCAGCAGATCAACATGCAGACGTTCTATCCGACCAACATCGCTCCGCAACCGAGTGCCAAGGCCGGTACGTTCGCAGTCTGGGGGGTATGTCAGGCGCTCTTTTGCCGGGACGCGGAACAGTGAAAACGATATTGTAGCCGATGACGGCGTGCAAAATTGAACATCGTTTCCGATACGCCAGCTTTTCGTGGTGGCGGGCTGTTACTACGAGCATGATTACTGGCAGGGAGTACGACTCTTCGGACTCCAATCAGCCGAGCCGGACCCGGCGCAGAAACTCTGTACGATGCCGACCCATCAGTTCAAGATGGCGTTGCGTACGAAGTCGGGCAGCACGGGAAAGCGTATTCAGGAGTGCACCGCCGATGAATTGCAGGCTGTCGGTTTCTGGATGAGACCTTCACCGACAGTCCGGAAACCAGCGCCCGCGCGGAATTGCGCCGTATCGCGGTGCCGGTCAGCTTCATCGAGGAGAAGATGGGCATGACCTTCTTCCCCGAGGTTCCCGAAGAGGTGAAGACACGGATCCCGTGCCCGAAGAGTGGGGATTCTGAGTTTGGAGTGATAACTGTTTCGGGGAGGGACGCATTCTGCAGGATGCGTCCTCGTTTCAATTTGAAACGGGTGAACCCCGGAAGTTTCGGAACCTGCCGGACGAGAAAAAATCGGGATGGGACGGACAAAACGGCAAAATATCGGTTATTTTTGCCCCGCTGAAAAGTATGCGCCGGATGTACTGTCCGCATCGGATTCCTTCTCCTTTGCGGGGGCGGATCGGGATTCTGTCCGAACAGGGTGGCGCAGTTTTGCTCGAGCGATCCGATATGCGTTTGTCCGTCTGTTGCTGCGGCCGGGACGAACCCGCAGACAGGATCCGTGAGCGGCGGGGCTTTGCCCGGCGACACCGGTATTTTTCGGATTGACTGCTTTGAGTAATTGACTATGCTGAAGAGAAACGGATGGACCCGCAGCCGTATCGCCCTGCGGGAGTGGCTGCCGGTTATCGTGTTGATGTGTTGTACTTTCGTGTTCAATACGTCGGAGTTTATTCCATCGGCCTGTTGAGCGACATCGCGGCCGATTTCGGGATTACCGAGGCTCGGGCCGGATTGTTGATTACGGTCTATGCCTGGGTCGTGGCGCTGGTTTCGCTGCCGTTGATGCTCGCGGTAGCGAGGATGGAGTGCCGGCGGCTGATGCTCCGGGTGCTGGGGCTTTTCATTGCGAGCCACGTGTTGTCAGGACTTTCGTCTTCCTATGCGATGCTGATGGCTTCGCGGATCAGTGTGGCTTGTGCGCATGCGGTGTTCTGGTCGATCGTTTCGCCGCTGGCGGTCCGCGTCGCACCGAAGGGAGCGCAATCGGCTGCATTGGGATTGATTATCACGGGAACGTCGATTGCCATGATCGTCGGTCTGCCGCTGGGTCGCGTGATCGGACTTTACGTGGATGGCGGACGACCTTCTTTCTTCATTGCTGCGGTCGCGGCGGCCGTTTGGCTGTTTCTGGCGGCGATCTTTCCCCGGGTCCCGAGCCGCGACACCATTTCGCTGCGCAAGGTGCCCTCTCTGCTGGGAAACCCCGCTCTCGTGGGCCTCTATGTGCTTACCGTTCTCATGGTAACGGGCCACTATACGGGGTACAGTTACATCGAACCGTTCCTGGCACAGGTGGCCGGGCTGGACAACGACTGGATAACTTGGGTGCTGACGGCGTTCGGATTGGTGGGGATCGTCGGAAGGCTTATGGTTTTCGCGCGATTATGAAAAAACGTCCCTACGCCTTCATGCGGTTTGCCGTCGTGGGTATTGCGTTTTTCCTGCTGTTGCTGCGCCTTTCGGCTTTCGGGCACTTTCCGGTTGTCGCCCTGTATCTGCTGGGGGTTGGCCATTACGATTTTCAACCTGGTTTTTCAGTCGGAGATCATTCGTCTGGCTCCCGAGGCGACGGCGATCGCCATGTCCGTCTATTCGGGGATTTACAACGTCGGAATCGGTGCCGGGGCACTCGTAGGAGGATTCGTCTGTACGCACGCTTCGATTGCCCGGATCGGTTATGCCGGGGGTACGATCGCATTGTTGGCGGCGCTCTTTTGCTTGGTGCGGTTGGTGCCGTTATTGAAAAGGAGCCGGGGCTGATTTCGAACGAAGAACCGGAAACGCCCTGCCATCGGAGAGGTGGCAGGGCGCTGTGTCTTCAAAAAGCCGACCGGGCGGTCGGATCAGCAGTGCAAGCTGGTCGGGAGCTATTCAGCCTGTTGCTTCCCGCTCGGATCGAGGGGCTTGAAAAAGCCTCTTCCCGATTTTTTATAGAGCCAGAGCATGAAAAAGACCCGTCAGGATACCTACGCCGGTGCCGAGCAACAGATCGACGGGGAAGTGTTTGGCCAGGTAGATGCGCGAGTAGCAGATCAGCAGCGCTGCGGCGCTCCCGGAGCCATGTGAACCAGCGGCGGCGGATGACGGCGGCCGACATTACGACGACTGCCGCGATCGTCGCGGCGTGGGAGGATACGGTGCCGTATTTCCCGGCGACGGCTCCGGCGGGAACGTGTACGAGGCTGTTCGGTGTGGGAGAGCCCGGCATGCCGCCAGGCGAAGAGCGAGTCGGCCGGAATGTCGAGTCCTTCGAGGGCCGGAGAACATCGGGCGCCAGCGGGGAGGAAAAATCGGCCCAAAAGGTGTTTCAGGGGACCCGAGTGCTTGAAGATGCCGCAGAGCATGTCCGAGAGCACCAGGGCGAGAGCCAGCGCCGCGAGGAAAAGCAGCGTGTTGCGCCATCCGTAGCGCCGGCAGACCAGCCAGAGTATCAGCAGGTAAAGGGAATCCAGATCGCCATGCCCGAGATGAGGGTCATGATCCGGTCCAGGCAGGGACCGCCGTCGAAATTGAGAGCCAGAAACAGGGATTCGTCGCAGGGAGTGCATAGGTCGTTTAGAATTGGAAGTAGATGAAAGGCTGGATATCGCTCGACTTGACCTGCATCACCAGCCAGATGACGCACGCGGCCAGGAGAACCTGTACGACCGTCGGCAGGGAGGTGACGAATCGTTGCGCCCAGCGGTCGCAGCGGTCGGGAAGCATGTGCAGCAGGTAGCCGATGCCGACGAGCAGGAAGATGCCGGCATAACCTTCGAGCACCTGGGGATGACCGAAGGATTGAAGTTCGTCGAAAATTTGATGGAGCATCAGCTGCACGGTGCGCATCGAATCGGCGCGGAAGAGCAGCCAGCCGAAGCAGACCAGATTGAAAGGTGAAGAAAATGCCGGAATACGCCAGAACCACGCATTTCGGCTCCTGTGGCTTTGGAGCCGGGAACGACGCTCAGCCAGAGCTTGTGCAGCGCCAGCGCTATGCCGTGCAGCGTCTCCCAGAGGATGAAGCGCACGGCCGCCCCGTGCCACAGACCGCCGAGCAGCATGGTGACGAGCAGGTTGAAATAGGTGCGGATACGCCCCTTGCGGTTGCCGCCCAGCGAGATATAGAGATAATCGCGCAGCCACGTGGAGAGCGAGATGTGCCACCGGCGCCAGAATTCGGTGATCGTGGCCGATTTGTAGGGGGCGTCGAAGTTCTTCGGGAAAGCGGAAACCCAGCAGCAGCGCCAGTCCGATCGCCATGTCCGAATAGCCCGAGAAGTCGCAGTAGATTTGCAGGGCATAGCCGTAGACGGCTGCCAGACACTCCATGCCCGAATAGAGCGCAGGGTCGTCGAAGATGCGGTCGACGAAGTTGAGCGAGATATAGTCCGAGATGACGGCCTTCTTGAACAGACCGATGGTGATGAGATAGATGCCCGTGCCGAACATCTCGCGCGAGACGGCGATCGGGTTCTGACGGATCTGCACCAGAAAGTCGCGGGCGCGGACGATCGGGCCTGCGACCAGCTGCGGAAAGAACGAGAGGTAGAAGAGGTAGTCGCCCCAGCGGTCGACGGGTTTGAGCGAACCGCGGTAGATGTCGATCGTGTAGCTGAGCGACTGGAACAGGAAGAACGAGATGCCGACGGGCAGGAAGATGTTCTGGAATTCGAGGAATCCCGCGCCGAAGAGGTCGCGGGCGATCTCGATGAAGAAATTGGTGTACTTGAAGTAACCCAGCACGGCCAGATCGGCCGCGATGCTCAGCGCCACGAGCGCCCGTTGGGCGCGTCGCGAGCCCACGTGCGCGATAGCCCGCCCGATCCAGAAATCGCTGACGGAGACCCCGACGAGCAGCAGCAGATAGATGCCGCTCGACTTGTAGTAGAAGTAGAGCGAGAAGGCGATGACGTACCAGATGCGCAGCGCCGGCGTACGCCGCATGAAGCCGTAGAAGAAGGCGAACGCGGCGAAGAGAAAGAGGAAGAGCCCGCTGCTGAAAAGCATCGGCGCCTGCGGATCGTAGCTCAGCAGCGGCAGGACGCGGTCGATTATCTCTCGGAGGCTCTCCATCGGTTCAACGGGGTTCGATCGGTTGCGGGCGGAGGTTCATCGTCTCGTCGAGCGCTGCGATTTTCGAGCTGTCGAGCACCGGTTCGGGCAGTGCGGCCTGTTGCCGCTGGCGCAGGATCGCGGCTACGCGGGCATCCAGCGCATCGACCAGCGCATAGGCTACCTGACGGCCGCCGGCGTAGTTGATATGGGTATAGTCCTTGCCCGCCCAGCCGTTGGCGACGAAACGTTCCATGCCGCCCTGCGCCCGCATGGCGTCGTAGACCGACCAGAAAGCGGCGCCTGTGGCACGGGCTGCGCGGCGTTGCCAGTCGACCATCGCCGGCGCCGACGACATCGGGGCGAATCCGTGTCGGACTTCACCGGACGGTCGCTGGTCGAGAGCACCAGCACCGCCGCCTCGGGGAAACAGCTGCGCACGAAGGCGATCATCTTCTCCACGCGGGCGGCGTAGGCCGAGTAGTTGGTGACCCCCTCCTGCATGATGTTCAGTCCGTATTGCAGGATGACCAGATCGTACTCCGCGAAGGCGTCGATCTGGGCGTTGACCGAGGGGTTTGTGCCGAAAAGCGCCTGTCCGTTGTTGCTGCGGATCGAGTAGTTGTCGACCGTCACGCCCGCCGCGTCCTCGAACTGTACGCCGTAACCGGTGAATCCAGCTCCGCCCCGTACGACGCGGAGGGCGAGCGATGCGACCGGCGCCCGTACGACGATCTGACGGAGGGCTTCCGACGCCGGTATGTCGAAGGTGCGGTGCAGCGAATCGTTGAGCGTGAGTTCCAGCCGGCTCGGCTCGCGGCTGATGAAGAGCAGACGCGCCACGCCGCAACGGTCGAGGCGGCGGCGGAAGTCGCTGCCCGTCCAGCGTACCGTCGCACCGTCGGCGGGGCGGCAGAGCCAGCCCGAAACGGAGTAGTCGCCGCGCAGCGCCTCGGGCGTAGTGCGGCGCTGCATGATGTTGTAGGAGTTCCATCCCGCCGAACGGGTGCCTACCGTGCGGCGGTAGCCTGTCAGGGGCGAGGACATCGGCGCGAAACCGCAGCCGCGGCCGCCGTAGCGCAGTTGCAGCTGTTCGCGCAGGTCGGCCGTGAGGATGTCGCCCTCGATGAACGAGTCGCCCAGTACGGCGATGCGCACGGGTGTGCGGCGGGCGGTGTCGGCCAGTCGCGCGCAGAAGCGGTACAGGGGGCCGTCGGCGAGCGTATCGAAATCTTCGATCGGGGTAAGCGTCGTCAATAACCGTGCGGTATCGCCCGTAGGAGGTTCCGTCGGCGGTTCGCTGTCGGCGGGCGTCCATTCGAAAGCGAGCTGCGGTGCGGTGGACAGCGTGTCGGCGGCAGGCGGCTCCGCTGCGATCGAATCGGCCGGCAGGGGCGCTTCGCCGGCGTCGAGCTGCCCCGCGAAGCGGTGGAAGTCGCCCGAGAACTCGTCGTCGAGCTCCGGCAACGTCTCGTCCGCTGCTTCCTTGTCGTCGAAACGGAGGACGTCCGAGAGGATGTTGGCCCGGCGGAGCGGAATGCCGCAGATCGTCTGCGGCGGGATGAAGGCGACGCAGACGAGCACTGCGATCAGTGCGGCGGCCGCCTGGAAACTGCGTCGGGTGTAATCCTGCGGGGCCATTCAGTCGCGGTTGTTGCCTCGTCCGAGAATCAGCATGGCGTAGTAGAGCACCGTGGCGATGGCGCTCAGCGCGGCGACGAGATAGGTGCGTGCCGCCCATGTCAGCGCTTCGCGCGCCTGCGCCAGTTCCGCGCCCTGCATCGTGCGGCTCGATTCGAGCCATGCCAGCGCACGCTCCGAAGCGTTGTACTCGACCGGAAGCGTCACGATCGAGAAGAGCGCCGATACGGCGATCAGCCCTACGCCGATCCAGCAGACCCACGCATTGTCGGTCGTGGCGAGCAGGATTATGCCCGCGATGAGGACGAACGTCGCGGTGCGGGCCGAGAAGTTGACGATCGGAACCAGTTGCGAACGCAGTTCGAGCGGAGCGTATCCCCGCGCATGCTGCACGGCGTGGCCGCATTCGTGGGCCGCGACGGCCGCCGCCGCGACGCTGCGCGAGGCGTAGACCGAGTCGCTCAGATTGACGGTCATCGTCTGCGGATTGAAATGGTCGGTCAGGTGACCCGCTACATGGGTGACCTTCACGTTGCGGATACCGTTGTCGTGCAGCATCTTTTCGGCTACCTCGGCGCCCGTCAGCCCGCCCGGGAAGGGCACCCGGGCGTATTTGGCGAAGACCGACTGCAAACGGGCCTGTACGATCCAGCCCACGATGCCGATCACGATAATGAGAATCCACGAACCCATCGTTCCGGCCGACATGCCGTAGAAGAATCCGCTCGGGTGGCCGTAGTATCCGGCCTGGATAAGGTGTGCGAGTAACATTTTTTTCGATTTTTAGGATTTGCGATGAACGTAGTACTGGCACGCCTGCTGCGAGGGCATCAGTACGATTTCATTAACGTTCATATGCGCCGGTAATTGTGCGATCCATGCGATCGCTTCGGCTATGTCGTCGCCCGTGAGGGGCTCGACGCCCCGATAGACGTTGTCGGCAGCCGTGCGGTCGCCGTGGAAGCGTACCACCGAGAATTCGGTCTCGACCATGCCGGGACGCACTTCGCTCACCTTGATGCCGTACGAGAGCAGGTCGGCGCGCATCGACTGCGAAATGGCGTGCACGGCGTGCTTGGTGGCGCAGTAGACGGCGCCGTTCTCGTAGGGTTCGGTGCCGGCGATCGAGCCGATGTTGACGATGTGCCCGCCGCCCGCGGCGATCATCTTGCGCGCGACGATCTGCGAGACGTAGAGCAGCCCCTTGACGTTGGTGTCGATCATGGCGTTCCAGTCGGCCGTCGACCCGCGGTCGAGGTGCTCGAATCCGGCGGCCAGACCGGCGTTGTTGACCAGCAGGTCGATCCGCTCCAGCCCGTCGAGCGCCGCATGGCACGCCGCTTCGTCGCGGATGTCGAACGCGAGCGTGCGGCACCCGCCGCCCGCCGCCTCGATTTCGCGGCGCAGCGCGTCGAGCCGTTCGGCGCGGCGGCCGGTGGCCGCGACGTCCCACCCGTCGGCCGAAAGCCGCAGGGCCGTGGCGCGTCCGATGCCCGAAGTCGCGCCCGTGATGAGTGCCTGTTTTTTCATATAACGCGGTATGTTGCTGCAAAAATAGGAAAAATTGTGTTACTTTGCATGAAATTTAACCGTGAAGATCGCTGTCGTTTGAACCTCGAATTTTTCATAGCGCGCCGCACCGCCCGCACCTCGCCGGAGAACCGGCCCGGGGTGATGTCGCGCATCGCCGTGGTTTCGGTGGCCGTATCGGTGGCCGTGATGCTCGTGGCGCTGGCCGTGATCCTCGGTTTCAAACGCGAAGTGACGGCCCGCATGGTGGGCTTTTCGGCGCCGGTCGAGGTGATCGACGGCGCCGGGATCTACGCCGCGGAGTCGCGGCCCGTCGCGGCGACTGCTCGGTTCGAAGCGTTGCTGCGCGCCGTTGACGGCGTGCAGCGGGCGACGCCCTATGCCGTCAAGAGCGGGATCGTGCGCACGCGCGATGCCA
>VOFG01002695.1_pt1 | contig 24469 bp, 31 predicted proteins | sample 5384171 | NCBI WGS metagenome assembly VOFG01 (sample SAMN12384726, study PRJNA508395) | human gut metagenome | isolation source: healthy gut F | host: Homo sapiens | reverse complement strand
CCCACGGATAAAGACCTTGTATTCTATACTGCCCTTGCTTCTCTGCTCCCTGTCTTCCTGCTGGTTGTCCTGCTGTTTCATATCGGGCAGATTGCCGGAACCAACTGGCAGGAAGTGTCCCTCTCCCAGATAGTACAGGATGTAAATATCCCTTACCTGTTATTCAGCATGGGCGTGGCAGGGCTGGTGTGCCTTACAGCAGTTCTTCTGTTCTGGCGATACCGCAGGATGAAGTAAAGCAGCTCATCCACCGCCAAAAGCCGCGCGATGGTGTTGGAAACAAGTGGTGGCGAATCGCGAAAGCAGAGAAAGGAGGACGCTTTTTCAAGCGACTCTGTCTTCCAGCCGTTCCAAGGAAACCATCACTTACTTTCCAAAAAATCTATTACCGGATGAAACAGGGTTTGCTCCATATCCGTGTGGAAATCACCTTGCAAATATCGAACAGCTCTTAAATTGAGAAAAGCTGAAAGCGGCTTGTAGCCGACGGATAAAGAATTAAAGGATTCCTTTACGTGAGTACACCCTGCTCTATGATACCATAGCGAACCGTATCTCCATTGAGGACGTATTGCAGGAAACGGCAGGTCTCCGGCTTATGGAAAATGTCTGGTGGGGAGTATGACAAGCTTCCCCATATGCTTATTGCCGGAGCAACAGGCTCTTTGATGAATATGTGGCGTTCTTGTGAAATGCTCACGACAAAAAAAGCACAGCCCTGTTAAGCCAGCTAAAGAAAATCGTCATGCTCGGCAGACAGGCTGGATACTTTCTGATTGTGGCTTGCCAGCGTCCAGACGCAAAGTATTTCGGGGACGGTATCAGAGATAACTTTAACTTCCGTGTGGGGCTTGGTCGCATGAGTGAACTCGGCTACGGTATGCTCTTTGGAAGTGATGTAAAAAGCAGTTTTTCCAGAAGCGAATCAAAGGGCGTGGATACTGTGATGTGGGAACAAGCGTCATATCTGAATTTTACACTCCCCTTGTACCCAAAGGTTATGATTTCTTAGGTACGATTGTGGAAACTTACACATAAGGCAGGACGGACAGGTGGCGTGCGAAGCGAAAGCCACAGGTACGGACTAGCCTTTGCTGGTGTGGCGGTAGCCACGCCAGCATATATCAAGCCCTCGGTATCTAACAGAGGGGCACAAATCACAAAGAAACATATACAAAAGTTACCGATTCTTGGCTGAAAATCAAGCGTTTGGTAGCTTTTTTTACTGCTGTGACATCGGATATAAAATGTCACAGTTTTTTTCGTAAAGGGGTATCGCACTGAATGATACAGAGTGGATACAGGATTTTGCAGACAGACGTTTGCAGTACGGTGTATCCCAGACGAAACTTGCGGTCATGGCTGGAATCAGCCGTGAACATTTAAGCCGTATCGAATCCGGCAAGGTGGCAGTCACAGAAGAAATGAAAGTAAAACTTTTGGAAGCTCTGGAAAAATTCAATCCAGAAGCACCGCTTACCATTCTGTTTGATTATGTGAGGATACGGTTTCCGACACTGGATATTGGACACATCATCAAAAAAGATATTTTACAGCTCAATATTCAGTACATGATACATGAGGACTTCGGGCATTACAGCTATACGGAACACTACTACATCGGAGATATTTTCGTATATACTTCTCCCGATGAAGAAAAAGGTGTCCTGCTGGAACTGAAAGGAAAAGGCTGTCGCCAGTTTGAAAGTTATCTGCTGGCACAGGAACGGAGCTGCAAAAGTTAAAGCTTTCGGCTCTCCGTCTGGATAAGATGAACCACAATCACAGATTGTCCATGACATCATCACCCATGCCAAACTGACGGAGAAACACGAAAAATCCTGAAGCAGCAAGCCGCCGCTGCAAAGGAGGTGGTGCTTTAACGGCGGCAATCTTGGAACCTAAGAACTCTTACAGGAAAGAAAAGCGAGCTTTTATGAATTTCGGACAGAATCTTTTACAACTGGTTTTTTATCCAACGCCCAGCGAAGAAAGCTGCTGGCAATCGTGGTGATTGGACTGTGCCCCCGGATTTAAGAGGGAATTTTCCAAACTTATCGGCTTTTTTAGTAGTGTCCCTTGTAAAGTGGCCGTGGTCTGGTCTTCAATGCGGACGGTGAAGACATCTTACTGGAACTGTTCAATAAGAATTATCGGTGCATAGTTTAATACGATAAACATTTCTCTCTATAACATCTTTTCATACGTCAAAAACATTTTTATGTTATAATCTCATTAATATAATTTGTCTAAATTTATCAAAAAATAGGAAATGAGAATCTACATCCTACCACAAAGACCAGATACGCTGCTATCCGGTGCAGGACGGGAACCTCGCCCGTTATCTGGTGCAGGAGGTACAGCTATTTGGAGAAGTACATCCAGACCTGTTGAACCATATCGACTACGCTGCCATTGGTCGATATTACCGCTAAAAGCGGAGGTAGAAGAACTGAGGAAATGCGGATTACATTGCCAACTTAGGAAAATACAATGAGGGCGAACTTTGGAGTCGGGGCATGGTTCACGCCGCTGTGGACTTTGAGGAAGTCAAGAATGTATCGGTTTGAATGATGAATATGAGGAATACGCCATCCATGACTATGAGTTACCCTTTTGAGATTGACGAATACACTTCCATTGAAGAAGTCAATCGCCTATGTGAAATGGTGGCGGAATTACCCGAAAATTCAATCAGGAACTATCTGCTCTGCAATCCTACTTTTCAGTATTGAATTCAGGGCAGCTCGTTTGCCCCCCTGCATCTTTTTAGAAAGGACGGACAACATGAAGAAAATACGAAGCTATACCAGTATCTGGTCTGTGAAAAGGTACTGTATTCTATCAATGATTTTAGAACGTTTCCCATAACCTTTACGCAATGACATGGTTTGTCGTGTCACTCTTTGCAGTGATGATATTAAGGCAACTTGCCCCTCTTTCCATGATAGAGGGGCATTTCTCAAATACTTTGGGATTCCTTTGGCTTTACATGGTTTATGTCTACAAAAACTTTTGATGGTAAAAAGCCTTATGGATTTTTGAAGTCTGTCATTGCTTATGCACTGCGACCAAAGCTGACCTATGCAGGAAAAAGTAACGCTTGGCAAAAACCAGCCACAAGAAGCCATCACAGCAGTTAGGAGTGAATTTTATGGCATATCCAATTAAATACATTGAAAACAATCTCGTCTGAATAAAGACGGGGAATGTTATGCTTACTATGAGCTTGTTCCCACAATTACTCATTTCTAAGTCCAGAACAGAAAATACAAGTGCATGATTCTTTCAGACAGCTTATCGCACAAAATCGTGATGGCAAAATTCATGCTTTTACAAATCAGTACAGAATCCAGCATACGTTCTGCACAAGAGCGTTCCAAAATGAAGTCACTGGCAAGCTCAAAGCGGTTGCCTATGCAAAATCGACCAACAGACAGACGCTTTAATATCCATGATTGGCGAAAATCGCGAACTACCGTTTTTTATCGGCTTTAAGTTGCTTCTCAACGATCAGGAGTTTTCTATGAAAAGTCTTACCGTTGAAGCAAAAAATACTTTGTCTGATTTTGTCTATGATGTGAACCATAAGCTCATGGGGGATTTTGTTTCCATGAGCAATGAGGAAATCTGGCGGTTTTCAGAAGATGGAAAAACTGCTGAAAGCAAAATTCACGCCGCTTAAAGTCCATGGCTGAACAAGGACGATTTTGGCTATCTGATTGGAGCATTTATACGGGCAGACCGGAACCGCCTACGAAGATTATGAGTATTACCTGCCGAAGAAGCGGTTTCAGGAGGAAACGCTGGTGAAATACTATGACCTCATCAAACCCACCCGTTGTTCGGATAGAGAAAAACCAGCGGTATCTGAAAATCGAAATAGGAAGACGGGGACAGTGTATGCCGCCTACTTTACCATCAACAGCATTGTGGGGGAACTGACTTTCCATCCTCGGAAATCTTTTACCATCAGCAGCAGCAATTTACCTTTCCCATTGATACCTCTATGAATGTGGAGATTGTCACAAACCGGAAAGCCCTCTCAACGGTGCGGAACAAGAAAAAGAGCTGAAAGATTTGGACAACCACGCATGGCAGAATGACAGTGAAACCAGTACAAACGTGGTGGACGCTTTAGGCAGCGTAAATGAACTGAATCCACCTTAGACCAGAGCAAGGAATCCATGTACAACTGTCCATGTGTGCGTGACGGTTCCCGACTTGAAGAACTGAAACGCCGCTGCAATGAGGTGAAAGATTTTTGCGACGATTTGAACGTGAAGCTGGTTCGCCCCTTTGGGGATATGCTAGCTGCATGGGGAATTTCTCCTGCCAGCAAACGGTATTCGAACGATTATATCCAGTATGTCACTCAGCGATTTCCTTTGCTGGTCTTCGGCTTCGGGGCAACCCAGATGTTGGGGGAAACTGGAGGGTATTTATATCGGGTACAGCCTGATACAGGAAGAAACGTGTACTCAAAGCTCTCCGCCCTTGCCAGTCAAGGCAAAAGGCTCCGTCACTAACGCCCTTGCTGCCGCTTTGTCGGCTCCTCGGCGGTGGAAAATCATTCAGCAACAACATGATTGTCTATTATTCCGTATTATTTGGGGCACAGGCTCTCATTGTTGACCCGAAAGCGAACGGGGACGCTGGAAAGAAACCCTGCCGGAAATCGCCCATGAAATCAATATCGTAAACCTAACCTCGAGGAACAGAACAGGGGCTTACTCGACCCTGTATGTGATTATGGAGAACCCAAAGGATTCTGAATCACTGGCAATCGACATCCTGACCTTTTAACGGGCATTTCCAGCCGTGACGGGAGAAGTTCCCTCGTTCTTCGGAAGCCATCCGTGCGGTGACAAACAGTGATGAACGGGGGCTTTTCAAGGTGATTGAGGAACTACGGGCGAGGGAAACCAACCATCAGCACCAGCATAGCCGACCATATCGAATCCTTTACGGACTATGACTTTGCACACCTGCTCTTTTCGGATGGGGACGTCACACAGTCCATCAGCCTTGAAAAGCAGCTCAACATCATTCAGGTGGCGGATTTGGTGCTGCCGGATAAGGAAACCTTCGCTTGAAGAATACACCACAATGGAGCTGCTTTCCGTGGCAATGCTCATTGTAATCAGCACCTTGCCCTCGACTTCATCCACACCGACCGCAGCGTTTAAGATTGTGGGATTTGGACGAAGCATGGAGCTTTTACAGGTGGCACAGGGCAAGACCCTCTCCATGAAGCTGGTTCGTGCCGGACGTGCTATGAACGCAGGCGTTTTGTCACCCAGAACACGGACGATTTGTTGATGAAAAGCTGAAAAAATAATCTGGGCTTGAAGTTTGCGTTCCGTTCCACGGACATCAACGAAATCAAGAAGACCTCGCCTTTTCGGGGTGGATTCCGAAGATGAAAACAACCAGAAGCGGCTCCGTGACTTGGAAAAAATGGACAGTGCCTATCAGTGATTTGTACGGGCGTGGGCGTGATACAGTTCCATCCTATCTTTGAAGACCTGTTCCATGCCTTTGACACCAGACCGCCTGTTAGAAAAAGAGGTGGAATGATGGTGATACATAGAACTTCCAACCGACCGCAATTCCCAGTTCCCTATCACGCAAAAAGGGGGAAAACTCTTTGAAGATGGCAGGAAAGTGATTGGCAGGGTGCTTCTGGCACTCCTGCTCATCCTCCTGCTGCTGGCAGTCTTCCGGCACAGCCGCCCACGCTGCCGGATTGGTGGATGATACGGTGGACGCTGCCAACGAATACAGCAAATATCCTCTGGATAACTACCAGCTTGATTTTTATGTGGATAGCGGATGGGACTGGCTCCCGTGGAACTGGCTGACGGTATCGGAAAACAGGTGATGTACGGGCTGTATGCCATCACAAATTTTATCTGGACAATCAGCCTGTACCTTTCCAACGCCACAGGGTATCTGATTCAGGAAGCCTACTCGCTGGACTTCATTTCCTCTACGGCGGATTCCATTGGGAAAAATATGCAGACCCTTGCAGGCGTTACCACAGGCGGCTTGTCCTCGGAGGGATTTTATATCGGGTTCCTGCTGATTCTCATTCTGGTGGTAGGGATTTATGTTGCCTATACAGGACTTATCAAACGGGAAACCAAAAGCCATCCATGCCGTTGTCAATTTCGTGGTGGTGTTCGTGCTGTCCGCTGCCTTTATCGCCTATGCCCCTGATTATATCGGGAAAATCAATGAATTTTCCGCAGACATCAGCAATGCCAGCCTGACCCTTGGTACAAAGATTGTGCTGCCGAACTCGGAAAGTCAAGGAAAAAGACAGCGTGGATTTGATACGGGACAGCCTGTTTTCCATTCAGGTCAAGCAGCCGTGGCTCCTGCTGCAATACGGCAATTCGGATGTGGAAAGCATTGGGGCTGACCGTGTGGAAAGCCTGCTCTCAACCAGTCCAGACGAAAACAACGGTCAGGACAGGGAAGAAATCGTGATGGAGGAAATCGAAGACAGGGAAAATACCAACCTTACCATCACAAAGACCATCAACCGATTGGGAACCGACTTCTTCCTGTTCATGTTCAACATGGGTATCTCCGTTTTTGTATTCCTGCTCACAGGGATAATGATTTTCTCGCAGGTGCTTTTTATCATCTACGCCATGTTCCTGCCTGTGAGCTTTCTCCTTAGCATGGTTCCCTCTTTTGAGGGGATGTCAAAACGTGCCATTACAAAACTATTCAATACCATCCTTACCAGAGCCGGAATTACCCTCATTATCACGGTGGCGTTCAGTATTTCCACCATGCTCTACAACCTATCTGGGGAATATCCGTTTTTCCTGACAGCGTTCTTGCAGATAGTGACCTTTGCCGGAATTTATTTCAAGCTGGGGGATTTGATGGGGATGTTCTCCTTACAGAGTGGGGATTCCCAAAGTATGGGAAGCCGTATCATGCGAAGACCCCGTATGCTCATGCACGCCCATATGCACCGTTTACAGCATAAGTTAGGACGTTCCGTGGCGGCTCTTTGGGGCTGGAACGGCTGCTTATCACGCAGGGAAAACCTCCGGTACGTCCGCCCCTGAATCCGGTTCTTCCAAACGTACACAGGCAGACCACAGCAGACCAAACGGACAGGCAACACTGGAAAAGGAATCCGTATGGAAACGGGCTGGTTCTGCGGTAGGTGCGGCGGCAGATACCAAAGATAAGATAGCCGATACTGCCGGACAGCTTCGGGAGCAGGCAAAGGATTTGCCTGTCAATGCAAAGTACGCCCTTTACCACGGGAAAACACAGGTATCGGAGGGAGTACGGGATTTTACTTCCAGCGTGATCCAGACCCGAACTGCCAGAGCGGAACAACGAAATGCACAGGCAGAAAGCCGCAGACAGACCATTGCAGAACGCAGAGCGGAGCTAGAACAGGCAAAACAGCCGCAACAGAAATTTTCCGAAGCACCCAAAGGGGCGGCTCCTGTCCATGAACGCCCTGTTACTGCAAAGCAGCCGGAAAATTTCCGAAACCATGCAGATACCGCTCATACAGGAAAACCAGCCATGCAGCCAGCTTCCCCATCCATCAGGGAACGGGGACAGGTTCATATGGGGGAACTGTGGCAGAACGGGCTTCTATTCCGGTGGTAAAAGCAGTTTCCATCCACCATGAACAGACACCGCCTGTAAGGACAGAACGCCAGATAGTCCCTCCGGCTTCCCCCAGACAAACCAAAGGAAAGACAAAAGACAACTCCTACACCGGCTGCTCCCCGTCCGGCAAAACCTGTCCAGAATGATACGGCTCCTGTGATACCGGAAAGAAAACAGGCTGCTCCTGTGGTAAAAAGAATCAACTTTACCATCCGGCGTACCACCGCCAGAAAGGAGTGGACAAAAACGGTAACAGCGGCTTCAAACAGAAGAAAGGGGAGAAACCATGAAGTTAAGACACCTATTCTTCGCCTGTTCCGGCGTGTTTGTGATGATGTTCTCTCTGCTCCTTTTTGGTGGTGATTGTCTTCTCGGATGAGGAAGACGGAGGAAGCGGCGGAAACCTTATCTATGGGGGGCGTGAGCGTATCACAGGAAGTCCTCGCCCATAAGTCTATGCTGGAAAAGTATGCAAGGGAATATGGCATAGAGGAATACTTAAATGTGCTGCTCGCCATCATTCAGGTGGAATCCGGCGGCACGCTGGAAGACGTTATGCAGTCCTCGGAATCGCTGGGGCTTCCCCGAACTCCCTTAGCACAGAGGAATCCATCAAACAGGGCTGCAAATATTTTCTCGGAACTGCTCGCAGCGGCAGAAACAAAGGGCTGTGACTTAAACAGCGTGATTCAATCCTACAACTACGGCGGCGGTTTCCTCGACTATGTGGCAGGACACGGGAAAAATACACCTTTGAACTGGCAGAGAGCTTCGCAAGGGACAAATCCGGCGGAAAGAAAGTCACCTACACCAATCCTGTTGCCGTAGAGAAAAACGGGGGATGGCGGTATTCCTACGGAAATATGTTCTATGTCCTCTTGGTATCGGAATACCTGACCGTGGCACAGTTTGATGATGAAACGGTGCAGGCTATCATGGAGGAAGCCTTAAAGTATGAGGGTTGGACGTATGTGTACGGGGGCGATTCCCCTCCACTTCCTTTGACTGTTCGGGACTGGTGCAGTGGTGCTATGGCAAGGCAGGAATCTCCCTGCCACGGACAGCACAGGAACAATACAATGTGACGCAGCACATCCCCCTGTCCGAAGCAAAAAGCAGGGGATTTGGTCTTTTTCCACTCCACCTACAACGCCGGAACCTACATCACCCATGGGGGCTGTATGTGGGAAATAACCGGATGTACCATGCCGGAAATCCCATTGGTTACGCAGACCTGACAGGCTCTTACTGGCAACAGCACCTTGCCGGAGCCGGACGAATCAAACAATAAGAAAGGATGAACCGATATGATTCAGATTAGAAAAGAGGATAACCAGAAAAAGCAGAAAGAAAAGAAAACTGAAAGTTTACAAAGTCAATACCCACAAAAAAACTGTGATTGCCCTGTGGGTGCTGCTGGCAGTGAGCTTCCTATTTGCCGTCTATAAGAATTTCACGGCAATAGACATTCATACTGTCCATGAAACGAAAGTGATTGAGGAACAAATCCTCGACACCCACAAGATAGAAAACTTTTGGAGAATTTCGCAGAAGTCTACTATTCATGGGAACAGTCCGCTGCTTCCATTGATAACCGGACAAATGCTTTAAAAGGCTATCTCACCGGAGAACTGCAAGCCCTGAATGTAGATACTGTCCGAAAGGACATCCCCGTATCGTCCGCCCTGACCGATTTTCAGATATGGGAAATCACAGAAGAAAAGGAGCAGCATTATCAAGTGACCTATACGGTGGAACAGCGTATCACAGAGGGAGAATCCAGTAAAGCCGTCCGTTCCGCCTATCAGGTGACAGTCTATGTGGACGGCTCTGGAAACCTGACGATTATCCAGAACCCTACCATCACCAGCGTTCCCGTAAAATCCGGCTATATGCCAAAAGCGGTACAAAGTGACGGTACGGTGGATTCCATCACCACAGAGGAAATCAACGAATTTCTCACGACCTTTTTCAAGCTGTATCCTACGGCAACCGCAAAGGAGCTGACCTATTATGTAAATGAGGGTGTGCTGAAACCTGTGGGAAAAGAGTATATTTTCTCGGAACTGGTAAATCCTGTTTACAATCGAAATGGAAATCAGGTGACAGCTTCCCTTGCGGTGAAATATCTGGATAACCAGACCATGACAACACAGGTATCACAGTTTAACCTTGTGCTGGAAAAGAACTGGGAAAACTGGAAGATTGTAAAATAATCCTTGACTTTGCGACATAAGTGTCGCATAATTACAGAAAAGACACCTGTGTCGCAAAGGAGGTTATAGTAGTGAGTGCTAAAGGCGATAAGACCAAAGAACTTATTTGTTCAGAAGCATACAAATTATTTGCAGACAAGGGATTTAAAGAAGTCACAATGAAAGATATATGTGAAAAAACCGACTTAGTCGAGGCGGTCTTTATAGACACTATTCAAGTACCGAAGAAAGTTTTTTCTCATATCATTAACTCTCTTATGCAAACACAAGAAAATGAAGTTTTAAACAAAATCGAAAGTCTAGTTCCTGTAAACAAATTCTATTAGAACTATTAAACCGCTATCAAATAGAAATGTTAGATAGTAGTAATTGTTTAACTTTAGCAATTTATGAATTTTAGTACTTTACAGCGTAAAGGCAATGAAAATCTACTATATGAGCAATATTTCTTAAGTAAAAAGACTTGGGAATCTTTAATTGCTTATGGAATAAAACAAAAAGAATTTAACGAAGTAAATGCCGCAGCCATTATTGACATAATTATATTTTCTTATCAAGGCGTACGGCTGTATAGCAACCTTATGTTTATAAGTCCTCAAATACCCAAAACATCTTGTATATTATAAAAATATTCTTTTAAAATAATTTGGAAAGGATGTGTCAAAAATATGGATACTACTATTTTTTCAGAAATTCTATGAAGAAAAACAGCGTTAATCAATCCTACAGATTGTACAAAACCCTATTGATAATTTCCCCGAAGTATGTATTTCCACATTTTCCAAAAACATTATTGATAAGTTTATCTCTTTGAACTCCGTTCAAAAATTGCGGAATTATATACAGCAAATGGAGTAAATCCGGTATATAAAATCAATTATAAAGGAAAAGAAATAGCTTTTTATTTATCGTTAGTTGGTGCAGCCGCTTGTGTATCTGGCTTAGAGGAAATTATTGCATTAGTGAGCAAAAAATTATCCTTTTTGGAAGCTGCGGCATTTTAAATGATTCAGTTAAAGATAAAATCATCATCCCTACTTCCGCTGTTAGAGATGAGGGAACAAGCTATCACTATATTCCTGCAAATCAGGAATTATCAGTCAACCCAAAATACATAAATACATTGATTTCATGTTTAGATAAGTATGACTGTCCCTATATAACAGGAAAAAGCTGGACTACTGATGGAATATATCGAGAAACCTTAGGTATTATCAATGACCGAAAAAGCTCAAGGCTGTATCACTGTTGAATTGGAATTTTCAGCAGCTTTAGCTGTTTGTACATTTAGGAATATTCCTTTTCTTCAATTTTTATATGGAGCCGATTGTTTAGATAATGACACTTGGGATATTAGAGATTTGTGTGAATATGGGCTAAGTAAAGCAGAAAAACTTATGTTTCTAGCCTTAGAATGTGGTATCACTTTATAAGCAGCACTCTCGTAATTCCTTTTTCAGCCATTTCATAAGGCAGGTGATTTTTATGGCAGAACAACAAATATGGGTACTTTGTCCTGTCTGTAACAACAAGACACGAACTAAAAATACGCAAAGACACGGAACTGGTAAATTTCCCTCTCTTTTGTCCAAAATGCAAAAAGAAAATTTAGTGACAATAAAAAACGGAATTACAACCATTATCAAAGAGCCAGACGCTTAGACGCAGAGCCGATAATTTATAAGCTATACAGCTTATAGAACTATCGGCTCATTTTAATTTCAATCTTATTCTTATAGGCAATAGAAGTTATTTATCTTCCATTTCCTTGTATTTGACAATACCATCCGCAACGCTTTCCATGATAACAAGGTCTGCGTCTGTAAAATTGTCAATTTTGCTTTCAAGTTGTCTTCGTTTGCTGCTTTTTGCCAGACTATCAGAGGGTAAAAGAACTCATCCACTGATACATTCAGCAGAGATACAAGGTCGTAAAGCACCTGTAAACTGGGGTGCTGCCCTTTATTCTCAATATTGGTTAAATAGCGTGGGTCAATCTCAATCATTGCTCCCACCTGTTCACGGGTCAAACCCTGTTTTTACGGGCTTCTTTTATGGCAAGCCCAAACGCCCTGAAATCATATTTATCTTCTTTTTTTACGCATAATACACCACCTCTATACATTTTACTGTTCCTGTTGTAATAGTGACAGGTACAGAAAAAAACGTATCGTATAGTTGTACAGTTCCTATTATGCGTATCAAAATAAATGTATGCTGCCGAAACGGAAATAAAAAACCGTTATTTGGCAGCATACTTTCCCTGCGTCAAAAATCACATCATCTTTCCAGACGACGGTTTAACAAAAGCCGCCGTCTTTTTTTGCCTGAAATATAGATGATTTTAAAGTCTACTACTTTATACAGACAGCGGCTTACAGGAGGAAGCCGCTATGCAAAATATTTTCTTAAATATATCTACATTCGGTAAACCGTTAAAAAAAAAGCCATCCACCTACACTAGAAAAATCTGACCCTCAATGTGGTTTTTCAGAATACATAGAAAAGAACTATCGAAGCATACAAGCAGAAATATCGTCTGTTTGCGTGCTTTTTAGTTGGAAGAAAAAAGTTTTTAAATTTTTCTTTTCAAAACGCAACTGAACCCCTGTCCTGTCGGGACTAAGAGCGAAAAGGGGGGAAAAGAAGCAGAAATTCTATCAACTCGCTCCCTTTCAAGGCTGGAAAGGGGTGAGCAATGATGAAGCCATCTGAATTTCAGACAACCATAGAGAACCAGTTTGATTACATCTGTAAAGTCGCTATGGAGGATGAACGCAAAGACTATCTTAAAGCGTTGTACAGACAGTGTAAAAGGGAAACACTGTTCTGTGATATGGACGATTATACCGTTAATCTGTTTTCTTCCGAAGACACCTATCCATCCCTCTTCCATACTTTTTTGAAATGGATGGATTTACTGTCCGTATTGAAAACAGCCTGTTAGCAGAAGCGTTGGAAAATCTGGATGGAAAGAAACGTGATGTTATCCTGAGATATTATTTTCTTGGATTTGACGATACGGAAATTTCAAAATTCTGGAAGTCAACCGTTCTACCATCAGAGAAGAAGACACGCCGGACTGGAATTTATCAAAAAATTTATGGAGGACGAAGCATGACAGCAAAGCACCCTATGATTCCGTTTCCTGTGATTGTAAGGGCTGCGGACGGCGATATTGAAGCAATCAACCAGATTGTACGCCATTACAGCGGTTTTATTGCCAGCCGTTCCATGCGTCCCATGAAAGACGAATATGGGAATACCCACATGGTTGTAGATGAAACCCCTACGCCGCCGGATGGAAACACGTCTGATTGCAAAGATTTTATCTTTTGAAATCAGGGAACCAAACTAAAATAATGCTCGCCTGTGGAAGCGTGGACAAGCCCATGCTTCCCAGACAGGGCTTGCCAGTCTATTAAAGTGCATTATCACCAGTGCATTTTAACAGGCTGACAAAGCCTGATTGTTCCTTGAAAAGAAAGCGTCTAATCAACGCAGCATAAAGCAGCCGAATACGTTTCGATAGAAAGAGAGCCGTTGGGCTGGCACGCCGTAACCCACCAAAGGAGGATGATACCGGATAGCGATTCCTGCCAGCGTTCCATAAGCAGCTTACCGCAGAGCTGCCGCCATGACCTTTCTATTGTGATAATGATACTTCCGTACAGCCTTAGTCCGTGTGATGATGTAGCACCGCTGGCAAAGGGTACGGCTGGATGAGAACCATGCAGGGGTGAGATTCCCATGAGCTTTAGCGAAAGCTGTTCGGCTGACTTGCTCACAGTAAAATGCACTGAACCTCTACAAAACTTTAATTTCCTGTGTTATACTCAAAGTGTTAGAGAGGTGTATTTTACTGTTACCATCATAGAAAGGAGCCTTAATCTTATGTTAGATGGTAAAGAGAATACACACGGTATTACAACGTCTGAAAAAAAAAGACATATACGGTAGATGAAATAGCAGCTCTTTTAAACATCAGCATGAAATCGGCATATGCTTTAGTCAAAAGCGGTCAATTTCACTATATCAGAGCTGGCAGGATGATTAGAGTATCTAAAATATCTTTCGATAAATGGTTACACGAATAATCATTTAAGGAGAGATAATATGGCTTCAATCAAACAAAAAGAAAATCAAAATTTTCAGTTATTTACTGGTATATGGATGATACAGGCGAAAGAAAGCAGAAATGGGACACCCTAGAAACCAAAAAAAAGAAGCAAAGGCACGAAAAAGCGTTTATTGAATTTTATCAACAAACCTACGGATATGTTCTCGTCCCTTTAGAAGAACAATTCGCCCATCAGCGTGAGGAAGCAGAGCAGGCAATAGATACCCCAGATGATGAAATCACTTTAAAGGAATTTCTTGTTACTTTTGTCAATCTATATGGCGTATCGAAGTGGTCTGCCAACACTTACAGCAGTAAATTGAGTTCAATTAACAACTATATCAATCCCCTTATTGGAGATTGGAAATTAAATGAAATCACCACGAAAAACTTTCTCAATATTACAATGACCTGTTAAGTGTTCCAGAAGTTCCTCGTGCTAACCGCAAAGCGACTGGTCGCTGTGTGCAGCCTGCCAACATTAAGAAAATCCATGATATTATCCGCTGTGCCTTAAATCAGGCTATCCGTTGGGAATATCTGGACAGCAAAATGCGGAATCCGGCTTCCTTAGCTACCTTACCCAAAGTACCAAAAGGTAAAACGTAAGGTCTGGAATGTACAGACATTTAAGGAAGCAATCAAACTTGTGGATGATGATTTACTCCTGCTTTTGTATGCACTTGGCATTTGCCTGCTCATTAAGAGTAGGTGAAATTACGGGGCTTACTTGGGATGATGTGATTATTGATGAAGAAGCTATTGCAAATAATAATGCAAGAGTTATCGTCAATAAGGAGCTGGCAAGAATTTCTCAATCAGCTATGCAAAAGCTGAAAGAAAAAGATATTATTAAAATTTTCCCAACCCAGAAGCCCCACTGTACCACAAGGCTGGTGTTAAAGACACCCAAAACAGAAACAAGTAATCGTACTGTATGGCTGCCGACAACGCTTGCTCAATTACTGGTTCAATACAAAAAGACCAGCAAGAATTGAAAGAGTTTTTTAGGAAGTGCCTATAACGATTATAACCTCGTTATTGCTCTTGAAAATGGGAATCCCGTAGAAAGCCGCATTGTTCGGGACAGATTTACAACGCTGTGTGAGGAACACAATTTTGAAGTTGTTGTTTTTCACAGCCTACGCCATTTAAGCACAAAATATAAGCTCAAAATGACACATGGCGATATTAAGTCTGTTCAGGGAGATACAGGTCACGCCGAAGCAGAAATGGTAACAGATGTTTACTCTGAAATCGTGGATGAAGACAGACGGCTTAATGCAAAGAAGCTGGATGAAGAATTTTATGACACCCTTGATACAGAGGAACCCGAACACAATCACCATTCAGAAGCACAGGAGCCTACCAGTGACAATGACAAACTTCTGCTTGAATTGCTAAAATCCATGACACCGGAAATGAAAAGAAAAGCTCTTAAAAGAAACCCTTTCTAACTGTTAGCAAAGGGCTTTGTTCCAAACAGAAAAAACTGCTAACAAAAAGTGTTAGCAAAAACCGTAAAAATCCATGAAATCATCATCTACCTTAAATGAGTGTTAGCAAGCTATCTTGCAAAATAAATGACTTTTGGAAATTCCCACGGACATAAGCAGCCATACATTCGCTTCCCTGTCCGTGATAACAAAAAAGCTGTAAACCCTTGAAAACAAAGGCTTACAGCGTTGTTTACTGGCGTCCATGACAGGAATCGAACCTGCGGCGTTTCGCTTAGGAGGCGAACCCTCTATCCTGCTGAGGTACATGGACATATATAAAATTTTCAGTGTTGGGCGATTGCTCCAACAAGCCCTTAGGAGGCGTGTGCTCTATCCAACTGAGCTACTGAGACATTTATAAGTTTTATGCAATTTTCATTGCTCGAAGGAATCGAACAATCTGCCGCTTAGGAGGCGTGTGCTCTATCCAGCTGAGCTACTGGGACATATGCATACTACGCAGGATTCAGCTTCGATCGATCCGCTATCCGTCCATAGATTGCCTGCATATTGTACAATGCTTTGCCGCACTTGTCAAGTTGCGCGCCGGCCTGAACGCCAGGCCGGCGCGTTTTGCTTATCTGTATTTTACCGGATGCAGCGCAAGGCCGAGGCGAAGGAGCATACGCCGGAGCTTTCCGCTTTTTCTCCAAAAGCTCATTTGTTTTCGCGTCCGAGAATGCGGCGAGCACGCCAAATCTCGTCTGATTCCAGCTTATGCTGACTGAAGCGTGCCTTGAGGGCAAGCTCACGGAGCGCCAGCGGCGGCTCGGAACGATCAAGTTTACATAAAAATTCAATATGCCGCCAATACGCAACTGCGCGTTTATTGTTAGAACCCGTCCCCATCGCGGCCCTTCGCAGGCTCAGAAGCAGCAGCTGCCACGCACACAGGGCCAGCAGCACAAACAAAACTGCCCAGATTGCGCCCAGAACCGTCTCCCCTACTGAATGTTCCTGCACCGTGTCCGCCTGCGGAACCTCGCTCTTGCTGGTACTCTGCTCCGGGACCTCCGGCTCGGGCTCGTTGGGCGCCGGAGCCTGCGTCTCTGTTTTTCCGGCTCCTGCGTCTGCTCGGGCGTTTTTCCTCCGGCTCGGAAGGCGCGGTATCCTCCTGCGCGGCGGGCGTCGGGTCGAGCACCTGCCAGCCGTATCCGTCCAGATAATACTCCACCCATGCGTGCGCGTCATCTTCCGTCACATCCGCCCATTGACCGACCGCCGTCTTGAAATAATACCCCGTCACATAGCGCGCCGGAATATCGGCTGCACGAAGAAGGAGCACCGTCGCTGTCGCAAAATGGACGCAGGAGCCGGTATCGCTCTCGCGCAGAAACCAGAGCGCAAAATCCTCTCCCTCCGGTACGCGAGGGGTATCCAGAGAGTACGCTGCGGAATTTGAAACATATTGCGCAATCCCTGCGCAAGCTTTTTGTGTCAGAAGCGCGTCTGTGTTCGTCTGAAGCGAAGTTCGTGCTCCCGAAACATACGGCTCAAGCTCCGCGCGAATGTCGTCCGGCAGCTGCGTGTAGGTCTCGCGGACAAAGGTCTCATATTCTGGGTTCCGGTCCGCAGTCTCTTCAACAAACGCGTAAGGAACGGAATACTCGGTCAACTGGCTCGGATTTTTTGATGTACGCGTCAAAGACTGCTTCTCCGCCTGTTGGCAGCTCCAGCGGCCGGTACGGAACATAGAAAATGGAGGACTTCATATCCGTCCGGATTTGCAGCTCGTTCGCCGTGTCCAATCCGAGCGTCTGCATGTCGGGCGAAAGCAGCACGCCGGAGCTCACCCCGGAATTTTCATAGTCTTCATCCGACAACGCTGACCAGCGGCTGTCCTCATAGACGGCCATAGAGTCTGCGCGTAGGTGACAAGCTGCGGAAAAATCGGAATAGACCTGCATCACGTGCCGCCCGGTCTTTCTTTGCGGGCCAACTCGTTTGAGATTTACACTTGTCACGCTCGAGTCCCACGGCCACCTGCCAAGTGTGCTTGGTGTAAACGGCGAGACGAACTCGACCTGCCCTGTTGCGGCGTTTTTACGAAAGACGGTAAGCTTTTCTGCCGTCTCGCTGACCAGCGGAGACAGGCTCTTCGACCAGTCGGAGCGGACATAGCTGTCTCGCGGGAACACGAGCGCCAGTCCGGCAATCAAAACCGCCACGGGAACGAGCAGATACAGCGCCAACCGGTGGCCGGACTGCGTGGTATCAAAGCGCAGCTTCTGCGTCAGGATGAAAGCGTCAGCGTGCCGGTGAGCGTAAGCATCGGAAGCGTCCCGGCTCGGTTTGCTGGATGACAAGGCAGATGATCAGGCACGGCGCGCTTGCGAGCACCACGCCAAACAGGCTGCATCGTGACAACACCGTCCACACCGTGATAAGCGCCAGTATCGCCGCCAGAACGCCGAGCGCCATCGTCGCGTCCGCCCCGGCCGCTGCCTCGGCCAATACCTGCGGCATGGAAAAGTGGAACGCCGCTACATAATTCTCGAAAATCCCGCCCAGAAGTCCCAATGCGCTTTCCAAAAACGCGTCATGGCAGAACCACGCAAACGCAAGCGCAGTCAGAAGAACAGCGCCAAAGCTGTAGACCGGCCGGAACACACGGAACAAAACAGCAAAAGCAATGGATGCCGCGATACACACAAGCAGAAGCGCCCAGCTGTCCGCCTGAGACCAAATGCCGTAACCGGGCAGAAGATCGCGCCGGCGCTGATGCCAAACGCAAAGATGGCAGCGGAAACCGCCGCGCAGGAAGCTTCCTTTTTCAGCAATCATGCGTCCACCTCCGCGCGCGCCGCACCAATGTGATAGCGCCAGTCCGCCGCCGGGAAGCTCCGGTGCGCGATCGACGGCGTTCCGTCCCGGAGGCTCGTGTGTAAAAGCTGCCGCATCAGGTGCTCCAAATCGTCAAGCTTTGTAATCTGCGCCGACTGCGGCGCGAAGCTTTCGGGGTCCAGCCAGCAGACCGTATGCGAAAGCTCCTGCGAAAGCAGCCACGTGCTCATCCACTGTAAAAGCCCCAGCGTCCGGTCGACCGTATCGCGCGCGCCCGAAAGATCGAAGCTCAAAATGGCCTGCAAGCGAACAGGTTCAATCGGCTCGCGGACAATGAGGCTGTCTGTCTTGGCAGACACCTTCCAGTGGATATCGCGCATTGAGTCGCCCGGGCGGTAATCGCGCAGATCGTGTATCTCGGAAAAGCCGCCCGCAGGCTTGGCGCGATATTGCCGGGCCGTGAGCTGCGTGAGGCTTGGCGTTTCCTCCGGCGGGATTTCCTCCGGAAGAACCACAAAAAAAGCTCCCCAGCGCCGGAAGCTTGAACGGAAAGCAGAAAATCCCCAGATAATCGTACACTCTCCCCTTTTCAAGCGAGCACACATACGCGCCCGCGTGGTGCGTTGGAAGCTCGACCTGCGCGGTCTTGGAGCCGGACAGATAAATCCTCTGGCGGCAGGCACTGTCTCCCCATGCAGTCAAAAATCACGCTCTCAAACCGGAACGGCGGCGAAAGGCGAAGCTTTTCCGCGCAGCCCATTCGAAGGCTGGCTGGCTCTCCGAGACGGCTAACGGACGGCATGTCCGCCTGCAAACGCAGCCGGAGCATCGGCCGAAGACTGCAAAGAAGCGAGAACCACGGCAAAATCACAGCCAGCATCAGAAGGTACCACGAGAACCAGCCGGTATAATACGTATGAAACAGCAGCGCGCCCAGAAGCGCCGCGATGTACAAAATTCTTGCGTGCAGCATGGCTAAATTCTCGGCGCGCTCGTGGACTTTAAAATTCTATCCAGCAGCTCTTCGGCGCAGATTCCCTTGGCGTCCGCCTCGGCGGAAAGAAGCAGTCTGTGCGCGCAGGTCGAGACGAAGACGTTCTGAATGTCCTTGGGCTGGACATAATCTCTTCCCTGGACGTAGGCGACGGCCTTTGCCATCGCGCCGAGAGACAGCGTCGCTCTTGGGCTTGCCCCGCGGGCGATGAGCGGGTCGGTTCTCGTTTGCCGACGAGCGAGACAATATAGTCTGCCAGCTCGGGCTTTAAGTATACGTTCGCCGCCTCCTGCTGCATCGTAAGCAGCTCCTCACGCGTCACGACCTGCCGCACCTGTAAAAGCGGGTTCCCCTTCTGGCGGCCAAGCAGAATCTCCCGTTCGTCACCCGGCGCAGGATAGCCGAGCGAGAGGCGGACAGTAAACCTATCCATCTGCGAGTCCGGCAGCAGCTGCGTACCGGAAGCGCCCGTGGGGGTCTGGGTCGCGAAGACGCAGAACGGTTCTGGAATTTTGTGGCTCACACCGTCGACCGTGACCTGACCTTCTTCCATCGCCTCGAGCAGCGCCGACTGCGTGCGGGATGTTGCGCGGTTGAGCTCGTCGGCGAGAAAGAGGTTGCAGAGAATGACGCCAGGCTGGTAGCGCATCACGCCGGTTTCCTTGTCGAAAATGCTGTAGCCCGTGATATCGCTCGGAAGAACGTCCGGCGTAAACTGCACGCGCCCGTAGTCCAGCCCCAGCGCCCGGGAAAACGCAAGCGCCATCGTCGTCTTGCCGACGCCCGGGATATCCTCGAGCAGAATATGACCCCGCGCGAGAATGACCGTAAGTACCCAGACCAGCACGCGGTCCTTGCCGCAGACCGCCTTTTTGACCTCCGCGAGAATCTGACTTGCCTGATTCACTGCTCTGCCTCCTCTGTTCTTCTATCTTACGTAAACGTCTATCGTAAGTATTATACCAGAAAAGTGGCGGAATAATTATGAAGATTTCCTAAAGTTTTCCGCGATAGCCGCCAACCATCATGTGCTATCTTTTTTGATTTTCACGAAGGTTTTTTGAAATTCAGTGTTTACTTTTCTTTGTTTGTGTGGGTATGGTAAGGTTAGAAAAAATTTTGATAAAAGGGAGACTTTTTATGACGAATGCAGTCAAGCGAATCCGGCGTGCTCACCTCCGGCGGCGACGCGCCCGGTATGAACGCAGCCATCCGCGCGGTCGTCCGCTCGGCCATCTACCGCGGCATCGACTGCGTCGGCATCCGGCGCGGATTCAATGGACTCATCAACGGCGATTTTGTCCGGCTCGATGAAAACAGCGTCAACCATTATAAAACCGCGGCGGCACAATGCTCTATACGGCAAGAAGCGAAGAGTTCCGCACCGTAGAGGGTCAACAGCGCGCAGCGGCCACGTGCAAGCTCCTGGGCCTCGACGGCATTGTCGGCATCGGCGGCGACGGCACGTTCCGCGGCCTCAAGGAATTCTCAAGCAGGGCATCAGCGTCGTCGGCGTTCCGGCCACCATTGATAACGATATCGTCTGCACCGACTACACCATCGGCTACGACACCGCGGCCAACACCGCCGTCGAGGCTATCGACCGTCTCAGAGACACCATGCAGTCGCACGAGCGCTGCACCGTGGTGGAGGTCATGGGCCGCAACGCGGGCCATCTGGCGCTCTATGTCGGTCTGGCGGCGGGCGCAACGTCCGTACTTGTGCCGGAAAAAGAAGCTCGATTTTGAGCACGACGTGATCGACTGCATCCGCGGCGCGCGCTTAAGCGGTAAGACACATTACATGATCATCGTCGCCGAAGGCGGGGCGCGCGATTGAAATCGGCAAGCAGATCCACGAGACGATCGGTCTTGACCCGCGCGTGACGATTCTCGGGCACATCCAGCGCGGCGGCACACCCACAGCGCGCGACCGCGTCATGGCGACCCGCATGGGCTACCATTCCGTGAAGGTTCTGGCTGAAGGCGGAACGAACCGACTCATCTGCTCGCAGCAGGGCAGCATGGTGGACATTGACCTTGAGGAAGGCCTTGCCATGAAGAAGGGCCTCAACGCTCAGCAGTACGAAGTGCTTCAGGCGATGACCGGCTTGGAAATCGAGGGCTTATAAGCGTAGCTTTGCCGCAGGATTCTCCGGAGGTCCTGCGGCTTTTTTCTGAAAGGGAGTCCTGCATGAAGCAGTTGGTTTCACTTTTTCTCTGCGCGGCAATTCTCGCTCTGTTTCTCACCGGTTGCCGGGCTGAACCTGTCCTCTGAAGATGCACAGAAACCGGCCGTTTCAAGGACACCTTTGAACAAACCGCCACAGAACAGGTGCTTTCCGCTGTGCGCGCTTGCCTTTGGAAGGTTCAGATGCGGAAACAGCACTTGACGAGGCAGGGTGCGCAGTTCTGTACGGCTATGAGACGTATCCGTCTTACTATCTTGAAAACCCGCGCCGCTTCTTTCGTTCTGGGAGCAGGCGAAGGCCGGGCAGGATTGCAGCGTGGAGCTGGTACGCCGAAAAGATGCGCATGCGCTCTCATATCAGAAGCTGTCGGTTGAAAACGCGGAAAGCCCTACGCGCAGTTTCTACGCTGCGAGCAAAACGTGGACGGCACGGTAACCGCATCAATTTTGAGCGCTTCCCTGTGCAGGACTGGCAGATGACGGATGCAGGTAATTTCTATTACCGTCTCTTTCCCACCGGGGACAAGCATTACGCAGACTACCAACTCATCCGCACCGTACCGCCAGATACGTTCGCATCTTGCCATGCTGGAGCGGTACGTGCTGCCAATCGACTACTATTATGTGAACCTTCTGATTACGGACTGGTCAGAACCGGACTTTGCGGGCGTGAGCTTTAACGACCTGTTCGACCGGCTCTATGCCCTGCGCTTTCGTTGTCAGCCGGACGCGTCAGATTATGCGCAGGACGAGAATACAGGTACCTTCCGGATTCCTTCCGCCGAATTTGAACGCGTCATCCTCCCTATTTCTCGATTTCCGCCGAAAAGCTCCGCGCGCTGGCCGGTTACGACGAGCAGACGGACACCTACCCGTGGCGTCCGGTCCGGACAAACGACATGGAGCTTTACGACTATCCTGCCGTTGAGCCCTATATCACCGATGTCCGCGAGAATCCGGATGGAACAACGACGCTTCTCCTTTCGTGCCTTTCAACTGACATTCCGAACGACTGCATCTTCTCGCACGAACTGACGGTCCGGGCGCTTTCTTCGGGCGGTTCGAGTATGTTTCAATCGCGTCACTTTCCAGACAGAGCTCGGCCTCCCGAACGCCGCGCCGCGTCTTTTCCGTAAAATAGGCGCTTTCCGAATCCCGGCTTGCCGCTGTCCGCGCGATATGATATGATAGGAAAAACGAACAGAAAAAGGATGGAACAAGCATGCACTACGGTTTTATCAAGGCCTGCGCCGTCTCCCCCTTCGTTGCGCGTGGCGGATTGTCCCTATAACGCCCAGATGACCATCGAGGCCATGCGAAAGGCCGCGCAAAGCGATGGCTGTCAGCTTGCCGTTTTCCCGTGCTTGGCCTCACCGGCTACACCTGCGGCGATCTTTTTTGCAGCAGCCTTTGCAGAAGGCGGCGGAGGATGCGCTGGCTGATATTCTCAAGGCGAGCGAAGGGCTCGATCTGGTCACGCTCGTGGGGGTCCCCGTGAACGTCTCCGGCAAGCTCTATAACTGCGCGGCGGTTGTTTGCCGCGGGCAGCTCCTGGCCTTGTGCCGAAGTCCCATATTCCGAACTATGGCGAGTTTTATGAAAAGCGGCACTACTGCGCCGCGCCCGCCGGCGTGAAAGACATCCGGTTCGCGGGGCAGCATGTGCTGTTCGGGACGAAGCTTTGTTCCGCTGCGAAAGCATGCCCGAATTTACGCTCGCGGTCGAAATCTGCGAGGACCTTTGGGCACCGCTGCCCCCGAGCACGGCGCACGCACTGGCTGGCGCAACCGTTATCGCGAACCTCTCGGCCAGCGACGAGACGGTTGGCAAAGGCGGAGTATCGCGAAGCGCTCGTCTCGCAGCAGTCGGCAAGGCTTCTTTGCGCCTATCTCTACGCCGACGCGGGCCACGGCGAGTCGACGACCGACATGGTCTTCTCCGGACACAATCTGATTGCGGAAAACGGCGCGCTGCTTTCCGAGTCCCGCCCGTTTGCGGAAGGCTGCGCCTGCACGGAGCTCGACCTCGGAAGGCTTTTTCCGAGCGCTGCCGCAACACGAGCTTTGAGCCCGTCCGCAGACGGCTATACGAGGTTGTCTCCTCTGCCGCTTCCCATGAAGACGGTTCCGCTCACGCGGTACTTTCTCCCCGACCCCGTTTGTCCCGCCGACGATACGGCGCGCGCACCGAGCGCTGTGAGCTGATTTTAAGGATGCAGTCCGACGGCTTGGCCAAGCGCATGGAGCACGCACACGTGAAACTGCGGTCATCGGCATTTCGGGCGGCTTAGATAGCTGCCTTGCGCTTCTTGCCGCGGTCCGCGCGATGAAAAAGCTTGGCGCGTCCCATGACGGACATCCTCGCCGTGACCATGCCCTGCTTCGGCACCACGCACCGGACGCGCTCCAATGCGGAGATTCTCTGTCAGGAGCTCGGCGTGCAGTTTCGGGAAATTTCGATCGCCAATACCGTCCGCAGCCATTTTGCTGACATCGGCCAGAGCGAGACGAATTTTGACGTGACGTTTGAAAAACGGGCAAGCGCGCGTGCGCACGCTCGAGCTGATGGATCTTGCCAACCGCACCGGCGGTCTCGTGATCGGCACGGGCGACTTGAGCGAGCTCGCCCTTGGCTGGGCCACCTACAACGGCGACCATATGAGCATGTACGGCGTCAACGCCGGCATTCCCAAGACGCTGGTGCGTCACATCGTCCGCTACGAAGCCGACACCGCCGCAACGCCTGCCTTGCGCGACGTCCTTCTCGACATTCTTGACACGCCTGTCTCTCCCGAGCTTCTTCCCGCGAAGGAAAACGGCGAGATCGCGCAGCAGACGGAATCCCTGATTGGCCCCTACGAGCTGCACGACTTCTATCTCTATTATGTTCTTCGCTATGGCTTCCCGCCCGCGAAAATTTTCCGTCTGGCGAAGGCCGCGCTTGGTAACAGGTACTCTGACGAAGTGCTTCTGCACTGGCTCCGGAACTTCTATCGCCGCTTCTTCCAGCA
>VOFG01001316.1_pt1 | contig 24479 bp, 36 predicted proteins | sample 5384171 | NCBI WGS metagenome assembly VOFG01 (sample SAMN12384726, study PRJNA508395) | human gut metagenome | isolation source: healthy gut F | host: Homo sapiens | reverse complement strand
GCAGTCTGTAGAAATGGGATGGAGCAGCAATGTATTGAAATTACAGATTGACAGTGATTTGTATAGCCGGCAAATCAGCAACAACAAAGGTAAACAATTTCACGACCACACTTCCGGCTCCACAAAGCGACCTTGCCAATTACCTGCTCAAAGACCCGTACATCTTTGATTTGGCAGGAGCCAAAGAAAAAAGCAGACGAAAGGGATATTGAAGAACAACTGGTAAAACACGTTACCCGTACTACCTGTTGGAAATGGGCAACGGTTTTGCCTTCGTTGCCCGGCAGAAGCACTTCCAAGTAGGAAACAGCGATTTCTTTGCCGACCTGATTCTATATTCCATTCCGTTGCACGCATATATTGTCATAGAATTGAAAGCCACTCCTTTCAAGCCGGAATATGCCGGACAACTCAACTTTTACATCAACGTGGTGGATGATAAGTTGAGAGGGGAACACGACAACAAGACCATCGGTCTTTTGTTGTGCAGAGGGAAGGACGAAGTGGTGGCCCAGTATGCCCTTTCCGGCTATGACCAGCCCATCGGCATCAGCGATTACCAATTGAGCAAGGCAATTCCCGAGAAATTGAAATCAGCGTTGCCCAGCGTAGAAGAAGTGGAAGAAGAACTGGCTTCTTTCCTTGACAAGGACCCTAAACAATAAGAGTATGCCATGCAGAAAACGATAACAACCCTCATTCCTCAATACGGAGAACTGAACAGAATCTGCAAAGACTGGATTGTAAGCCATACTTTCTCTTTTGAAAAGCAGAAATTCATCGTTGATTTCTACTCGGAATGGAGCGATATAAAGGCTTTTGAGCGAGCTATCCTTGAACTGGTGCTTCATACACCGCCAGAGCCATGTACCCTGCTGCTGAAAAAGCCTAAAAAAGGAAGTCAAAGAATACACACGGCTTTATGAATCTTACCGCCTTCCCAATGACGAGGTAATCATGCGTGTATGTAACCAATATGCAGACAGCTACAAGGAAACCATCAGGGAAGAGATGGAAGTGGTGAAACAGGCTGCGCAAACCGATGAACGAAGCCAACAACCGCTATGATTCCATTGGCTACCGAGAGCATACACCCGAAGAAGAAAAAACTGGCGGAAAGAGAATATGAGCGTTGCAAGGCTGAATATGAAAGGAGAAAGCCCAGCTGACTATCTTTATGAGCAGCAAACCCTTCTCTGGAAAGAGGCCCGGCAATACATGAAAAAACATTGTGATGACATCTACCTGCTTAGCGTACACTTCTTGAGCATCCTGACCAAATATGTACCGGACGAAGAAAGCAAGCCGAACGAAGCAGACAGGCAGAGCCGTACAGACAGCCAGCCGGAAACTGAAATGGCAACCGCATCGGCTACGGCTACGACTGCCGGATTGCCTGAATATTTCAGCATGAAGCTGCTTTCCCTCATTCATGAAGCTTGTGCAGGGGAACAGTTTGAAGACATTACCGCACCGGATTTCTATGCCTGCATGAATCTGCATCCCTGCCAGTACGTACTGAAAATAAAGCCAAGGGAAAAGATACGGGTATGCTATCTGATTTCCCTAATGAGGGAGCAGTTGTCGGGGCAGGATAAGGACAAATGGAAGGAAGCCATCCTGAAACACCTGGATATTGATGAAAACTATTACAAGTCCAAGTACAGGGAACCCGTCTCCGATTTACCCAGCATCCCTAACCAAAAGTTCGTCAAGGAAATGGACGGAATATTCCGATAACCCGTGACATTCCAATATATTTTACGAAATAACACTTATACCACTCAAAATAATTTTTGAGTGGTATTTTTATTTATTGATATTCAGCGATATAACAGAACAATCCGTATCTATCATCCACATACTTACCACTCAAAACCCTACCTAATTTTGCATCGTTCGAGAACAGAAAAACAGCCTGTGCGCAGGGCTATTGTCAAACAAGTAATCATACGGACGATGAACAATCTCAAAGAACTGTTAGTGAAACCCGTCTGGCAGATGACAGGCGAAGAGTTCCTTTTTCTAAGCAGACACGCTTCGGTACAGGCAGAGGCGCAACCGCAGCCGACCACCGACACGGAAAGAAAGTACGTGTACGGCATACTCGGCATAGCCAAGCTTTTCGGGTGCAGCCTGCCCACAGCCAACCGCATCAAGAAAAGCGGAAAGATAGACAAAGCCATTACCCAGATTGGACGCAAGATTATCGTGGATGCGGAACTGGCGCTGGAACTGGCTGGTAAGAAAACCGGAGGACGCAGATAAAGGAGGTGATTATGGACTATATAAAAGAAATATCACCCGAACAAGCCGTTATTCTCTGGCAGGAATCCCGGCTAAGTCTGTCAAGATGCTACGAGAAAGCACCTGAAATTCTGAAAGTACACGGCTCTGTCATCGGGACGCTGGGAAATTTCAGCGCATCCATCGGCAAAGCCAAGAGCAAGAAGACCTTCAATGTATCGGCTATCGTAGCCGCTGCATTGAAAAATGGTACCGTGTTACGATATGCGGCTGAACTGCCTGAGGAAAAGCGGAAAGTGCTTTATATAGATACGGAGCAAAGCCCCTACCACTGCCTGAAAGTGATGAAGCGGATCCTGCGGATGGCAGGATTGCCCGACGACAGGGACAGCGGTTATCTGGAGTTTCTCGCTTTGAGAAAATACACCCCGGAACAGCGCATCAGCATTGTAGAGCAGGCAATCTACCACTCACCGGATATTGGGCTGGTCATCATAGACGGCATCCGGGATATGGTGTACGACATCAACAGCCCCGGTGAATCCACCCGCATCATATCCAAGCTGATGCAATGGACGGACGACAGGCAGATTCATATCCATACGATACTGCATCAGAACAAGGGGGATGAGAACGCAAGAGGGCACATCGGTACGGAACTGAACAACAAGGCAGAAACAGTCCTGCTGGTGGAAAAGGACAAGGGAAACAGCGACATCAGCCATGTTTCCGCCATGCACATCCGGGCGATGGATTTCGAGCCTTTTGCATTCCGCATCAACGACAGAGCCCTGCCCGAACTTGCGGAAGGTTACAAGCCGGAAGCAAGGAAGCCGGGAAGACCCTCGGTTGAAAAGTTTGACCCTTACAAGGATATTTCAGAACCGCAGCACCGTGCCGCACTGGAAGCCGCTTTTGCACTGAAAGAGGAATACGGCTACAAGGAGCCTGGAAGATACCTTAATCAAGACTTATCTGGCAGAGGGGTTAGGCTGAATCACCAGAATGCAGTGACGCTTATCACCATGCTGCGCAACAAACGGATGATAGTGCAGGAAAACGGCAGGAAGTATTCCTTCAAGCCTGATTACCACTATTAGCCGACTACATCAAAAATCACTTCACTTTATTCCCGTATCCTATATATACGACAATTTAGTGAAGTGATTTCAGAAACAGACTAATCGCTTCACTTTATTCCGGGGGTCTATATATTAGGAGTTTAGTGAAGTGATTGTACAGACCGCATACTTTTAAGAGTTGCGGGCAAAAAAAAGAAATAATCAAAGTACTCACTAAAAACGATATCCTTATGAACATCGAGACTGCAAAACAAATCAATCTGGCTGACTACCTGCACAGCCTGGGTTATTCACCCGTCAAACAGCAGGGTATCAACCTTTGGTACAAATCTCCCTTGAGGGAAGAAACAGAGGCTTCCTTCAAAGTGAACACCGAACGCAACCAGTGGTACGACTTCGGTTTAGGGAAAGGGGGCGGTATCATTGAACTGGCTGCACACCTGTATGCTACCGACCATGTACCTTACCTGCTGGAGCGGATTGCGGAACAGACACCGCATGTACACCCGGTATCTTTCTCTTTTGGCAAGCAGGACTCTTTCGGTCCGAGCTTTCCAGCAGCTGGAGATAGTGCCGTTATCGTCTCCTGCCCTGCTTGCATACCTGCAGAAAAGAGGAATAAATCTGGAACTGGCAAAAAGAGAATGTAGTGAAGCCCGTTACACCCACAACGGTAAGCGTTACTTTGCCATCGCCTTCCCTAACGGTCCGGGTGGGTTTGAGGTTCGTAACCCCTATTTCAAGGGCTGCATCGCTCCCAAGGAAATCTCCCATATCAGACAGGCGGGAAAAGCAAGGACTGCCTGTTATGTGTTCGAGGGATTCATGGACTACCTTTCCTTTCTGACATTGAGACAGGAAAGGCCTGCCCGAATTATCCGGAATTGGATGGGCAGGACTACATTGTATTGAACTCCGTATCGAATATAAACAAGGCTCTCTATCCGCTGGGCAGCTATGAGCGCATCCACTGCTTTTTTCGACAACGACCATGCAGGACTGGAAGCACTCCGGCAAATCCGCATGGAATACGGCAGAGACCGATACATCCGGGACGCTTCACAGATTTATGGCGGGTGCAAGGACTTAAACGAATACTTACAACAGCAGAGAGCCGGAAAGCAGACGAAAGCCATCCGGGTGAAAGCTGAAACAGCAAGCCGACAGAAGGGAAAAGAAGCCACCGGAGAGGAACCAACCAAACGGGGCAGAGGGCTCAGCATGTAGGGACGGACGCGTGGACTTTTCCATGCTGAAAAAGTCGTAGCTCATTAGGGGATTTTTTCGAGCCGCATTACAAGTAACGCTAAAAATCCCCCAATGAGCCAACGGGGTTCCACCCCTCTGGACACCCCCGATGAACGGCTATGCCGCCCCCAAGAGGGGTAAGAAAACAAATGTCTAACGAATCAGAAAGAAAGGAAGAACATGGGATTCGCAGTATTGCATCTTGACAAAGCGCACGGGTCGGACAGCAAGATGTCCGACCACATCGAAAGAAAGACCACCCCGAAGAACGCAGATCCGACACGGACGCATCTCAACCGTGAGCTGATTGAGTTCCCCAGTGGAGTAACCAACCGCAACGAAGCCATCAGCCACAGGCTGAAAAGTGCCGGACTGACACGCAAGATAGGCATCAACCAGGTACGTGCCATCCGCTTCATCCTATCGGGAAGCCCCAAGGACATGAAGCAGATAGAACAGGCAGGCAAGCTGGATGAATGGTGCAGGGACAGCGTGGAATGGATGAAACGTACCTACGGCAGCGAGAACGTGGTTTCGGCTGTGCTGCACATGGACGAGGAAACACCCCATATCCATGCCACCCTCATCCCTATCGTCCAGACTGAACGCAGAAAGAAGAAGTCGGAAAAACTGGTGAAGAAGAACTACCGCAAGAAGCCGATCGGTGCAGCACGGCTGTCAGCCAATGACATCATGACCCGGCAAAAGTTGAAAGCCTATCAGGACGGATATGCACTGGCTATGGCTAAATACGGATTGAAACGTGGCATTGTCGGCTCGGAAGCCCGGCATACCACCACCGCCCAATACTACCGTGACCTGCTGAACCAGACTGAGGACATACAGGAAAATATCGGTCTGCTGCTTGCCGAAAAGGAACGGGCGGAAAGCGAGCTGGCTAAAATCAAAAAGTGAAGCCAGAACCGAGCAGTTGAAAAACAAGGCTACGGATGCCATGACAGCCATTGCCAGCGGTGTCGGTTCTCTTTTCGGTAGCGGTAAGCTGAAGGAGCTGGAACAAGCCAATGGAAAGCTACAGGGTGAAATAGACAAACGTGACAACCAGATTCGTCTGCTGAACGACCACATGAGGATGCAGGAAGAGCGTCACAGCACAGAGACACTCTGCCAGCAGGAGGTACACCGACAGGAATGGCTGAACATGAAGGTGAAGAAAATAGAAGAGCCTTTGAACGAAATCATCGGCAAAAGCTCAAATGGTTCCCCATTATAAGAGAAATGCTGCAAATGGAGAAGTTCTGCAAGTCGGCTGGATTCACGCAGGAAATGATAGACGTACTTTTGGCTAAAAGGAAGCCCATCGTTTGCAGTGGCAAGGCCTGTACTCCACACAGCATAGACAGTCATTTCAAATAAAGGATGCGGTCTGCAAGATTGAGGACGATTTGACCGAGGAACACAAGTTGGTGCTGACTATAAACCGACAGCCCATAGTACAATGGTTCATGGAACAATGGGAAAAGTTACAGCAGAATCTGCGTAACTCGGTGCAGAGAGAACAAAGATCCAGAGGTTTCAGGATGTAATCTGATAGTATTTGATTGGATTTCAATAAAATTGCGTATCTTTGCAAGCGGATGGAGAAAACTCTGTCCAGACATATTAGAATTTAGAAGAAGCGTTGTGCTTATCTTGTAACTTGGAAACCTGAGAAATTTCATAAGTGAATACAAGGGATAGCATAGTGGTTCTCACGCTATAGCGTGGGCTGCTATATCCATATCTGTATTCATGGGTTTTCTCAGGACCTCCCAAGTTAGACGTGGGCATTTGCAGTTCCACGCTTCGTGCATAAATAAAGGTCTTTGAGGAACTGCTAAAGACCACAATGTGCGATTATGGCAGAGATAAAAATTCCTATTGTAGAGCTTTTGCAGCTGATAAGTTCCAAGTTTCTGTAGATACGAGCCTATATGCTCATGAAGTCATAACGGCTGCTATCTATAAATTTTCTCATCTATTTTATATCCATCAGCAAACAGATGCTTGTAATCAAGTAATTGTGAATATTTGTTTTGAATCTAAAGACAAAAAGAAGGTTACAGAAGATGTTCCTAAACAATTTTGTAATGAATTGATAGACCAGCAAATTCGCTATAATACAAATGCTCAGTTTGGTCATATTCGTGATATGATAGTTCAAGAAGCATTCAAACCTGTAACAAAATGATAAATTATGGCTTATCAATTACTTCCGTTTCGCTTTGAACGATTCAATAAAAGTCAGTATCTACTGACAAATGAAGTTGGAGAATATATATTCTTGTCAAATGATGATTTCCATGCTTTTGTTAATGGTGAGTTAGATGAACATAGCGAATTGTTCTATGACATTGCTTCCAAACAAATAGCAACAACTGACAAAGTAGAAGATGTAGTACAAATGCTTGGTACAAAATTTAGAACGAAGAAAAGCATTCTACGTGATTTCACTTCGTTACATATGATTGTGCCAACGTTACGTTGTAATTCAAGCATTTGTATTTACTGTCAGGTTGCCCGTAAAAATATGGGTGACCATTCAGCCGATATGACTAAAAAACAGCAAAGAATGTAGTGAAAACCATATTTCAATCTCCTTCTCCTTGTATCAAGATAGAGTTCCAAGGTGGAGACCCGTCAACAGACTTCGATATGGTAAAGTATATCATCGAAGAAGCTGAATGGCAAAATCTGTTCAAGAAAAGAGAATTGGATTTTGTAATCTGTACTAATCTTACTCTACTCAATGAAGATATGGTAAAGTACTTGAAGAAACATAAATGTATGATTTCAACTTCTCTTGATGGACCTAAAGATTTGCACGACATGAACCGTCCTTTGCAAAATAAGGATTTAGACCACCATGCAATTTTTGAGAAGAATCTCGCTATGATAAGGAATATATGGGGAGATAATGAGTGCGTTTCTGCATTGATGACTACATCTAAATACAGTTTAGGACATTTCAAGGAAATTATAGATGAGTATATCAGATTGGGATTCAATAATATATTCTTGCGTTCCCTCAATCCTTATGGATTCGCAAAGCAATATAAGGATAAGATAGCCTATCCTGTGGAAGAGTTTATTGCAAATTACAAGGAAGGACTGGATTACATCATCGAACTAAATAAACAAGGGACTTTCTTTGTGGAAGGCTTTGCAGCATTGTTGCTAAAAAGAATGCTAACTCCGTGTGCTACAGGTTTTGTTGATTTGCAATCTCCGGCAGGAGTGGGTATTGCAGGAGTAATATATGATTATGACGGAAGTGTATATGTTTCGGATGAAGCACGTATGATGGCACGCTTCAAAAATTACTATTTCAAATTGGGTAATGTAAACGAAAACACTTATCAGGAAATGTTTAATGGAGAATTGTTACATCATATCATTGCTTCTGCTTGTAATGAATGTTTGCCTGTCTGTGCAGAATGTGTTTTTCAACCTTATTGCGGAGCCTGACCCTGTTCGTAATATGTCAGAACAAGGCGATATGATAGGTTTTAGACCTACAAATGAAATGTGTAAGAAAACAAAAGCCATTATACACTACTTGTTTGAGTTATTGCAAAAGCATGACCCTGAAATCAATAGAATTTTTTGGTCTTGGTTAAATTGATTGTATTATGAAACAGATTCAAGGTACTTCATACAATATTGAAGATGATATAGTTGGACGCATAACCTTTGGCAAAAGAAATATATTTAGTCGTTCCAATGATATACTGGTTTGTAAAGATATCGACAAACCAGCTTTTCGGCTATCTGGCAACCATCACTGAGAAAAAAACTTTCTCTGCTATGAACAAACCCTATTGCAAAGTAGATAGTATTGAAAAATTTAACGAGGGAGATGTGGTTGTTATCAACAAAAAGGGTGAAATTATTTTTGTATACGAAATAAATTCCAATCACAATGCTTTGATGGCGACAGAACGCTGTAATCATCGTTGTATTATGTGTCCACAACCACCCATTTTACAAGAGAAAGACAAAACCCCTTTTAATATACAACTCATATCGCTATTTGATAAGAATACACAAGAAATTGGCATAACAGGAGGAGAACCAACTCTTATTGGGGATAATTTATTCACATTGATAAACCATATCAAAAAGGAATTGCCTCAAACAGCTATCAGTATTCTGTCTAACGGAGTAAAATTTGCTGATAAAGAATATGTAATGAAATTAGCCAAGTGCAGACATAAAGATTTGCAAATAGACATTCCGTTATTTTCAGACATTGCAGAAGAACACAATCGCATTGTAGGTGCACAAACATTTTATAAGACAGTTCAAGGGTTGTATAATTTAGCTCTGTTCCATCAACGTATTGGATTGCGTATAGTAGTCCATAAGCAAACTTATAAGCGGCTTCCTCAATTTGCAGATTTCATCTATCATAATTTTCCTTTTGTAGCTCAAGTGGCTTTTATGCAAATGGAAACAACAGGATTGGCAAAAGAAAATTTCGAGGAATTATGGATAGATCCATATGACTATAATAATGAGTTGCGAGAGGCGGTTCTATTACTTGCTGACAGAGGCATGAAACCTTATATCTATAATGCACAATTATGTGTACTTCCTGAAGATATTCGCTGTTATGCCCAACAATCTATTTCAGATTGGAAAGACATTTATATAGAAGAATGTGACGGATGTGTGCTAAAAGGACAGTGTGCAGGATTCTTTGAATCCAACAGACAGGCTCATAGTTCACATATAAGCAAAGTAGAATATATATCATCTGATATATCGTGTTAAGTAACAGATTGTTTAATTTAAAAAAGGAGGTATCAATGAAGAAACTCTTGTTCTTAGCAGTTTCTGCGATTCTTGCAGGTGCAAGCTATTGTTCCTCTGTTAGCGAGAAGATTGTTGCTAAAGTAACTAACAGCGACACTCAAATCGAGCAACAGCAGGAGCAAACATTGGTGTTGGAACAGTCTTCTGCCGAGTTTAAATTACTCGCAAGCCACAGTTCTCACAGCAGTCATAGCTCGCATAGCTCACACACAGCTCTCATCGCTCTCATAGTTCGCACTATTCGAGTAGATAAGATGCATTAAGCACAACATAGGAGAGGTGTTTTACACCTCTCCTTTATTAAAGTTTTCCAATATTGCAGATTCTACATAAACGCAGAAAGGTCAAATAAAGATGTTCATATCACCACAATTGCACACCTACATGATCATTGGGAATGTGACCGATTAACATTGTATTCATGTGTGGGATTGTAAGTAGGATTTTATGCTGGTTAAACAAGATGAACTATTGGCTGATTTTGAAATTGCCCATTCTCTTAAATAGCTAATCTTAAATAAAACAAAAACACCCAATTTTACATTCTTGGGTGTAAAACTGGGTGTTTGTTTTGCAATTTGCTGATTTTCAGCGTTTATTGCGGAGAGACAGGGATTCGAACCCCGGGTACCTCGCGGTACAACGGTTTTCAAGACCGCCGCAATCGACCACTCTGCCACCTCTCCGGAACTCTTCGTGAGAACTGCCTTGTTTTTCAAAGGCGGTGCAAAGGTAGGGATTATTTTTAACTTTGCAAATATTTCTGAATATTTTTTCTCTTTTCTCCTGGTCTTTCCGTCTTATTCCCGAATAAAGCGCTGTACTGAATATTTGCATATTTAAAGTAAAAAACAATGCCGAATAACAGTTTGTCATAACATTCCCTACGGAAAAATCGTTATCTTTGCACGGCTTTTTATAAGATAAATAGTTTTATTACATCATCTAAGGTATATTTATGAGTAAGAAGATTCTACTTAGCTGGCTTTTCATGGCCATTTTATGCTTGCCGGTACTGGCTCAGATACAGGAACCGGTAAAGTTTAAGACTGAATGGAAATCGGTTTCTGCTGATGAGGTGGAAATAGTATTTACCGGAAAAATGGAAAAGGGATGGCATGTATATTCTACCGACCTGCCTGAAGGAGTCCTATTTCGGCTACTTTCAATACGGATAAGATTGAAGGGGCAGAGGTGGTTGGAAAATTGAAACCTGCCGGTAAGGAAATTGACAAGATGGACCCGATATTCGGTATGCAGGTTCGTTTCTTTGAAGGCACGGCTACCTTTGTGCAGAAAATCAAGTTGAAAGGTGGAAAATATGAAGTGAGCGGTTATCTGCAATATGGTGCTTGTAATGACGAAAATTGTTTGCCTCCTACTAATGTAGAGTTTTCCTTCAAAGGGGAAGCTGCTGGAAAGCAAACAGCGGAAGAAGCGGTCGCAACGACAGAGGACCTGATGTTAGCAGATACGGCATCGGTGGATTTGGTTCCGCTTCGCATAGGTGAAGATACGGCTGCGGGTGAAGCTCTGCCGACTACTGGAAACCGGTTATTAAGGAGTTAAGTTCATTTGGTGAAAACGTGAACAATGAGTCTCATTCATGGATTTATATCTTTTTTTGCCGGATTTGTAGGTGGACTGCTGGCTTTGTTTACTCCTTGTGTATGGCCGATTATTCCGATGACGGTAAGTTTCTTCCTGAAACGTACCAAGGATAAACGGAAAGGTATTCGGGATGCCTGGACCTATGGCGCCTCTATCGTAGTGATTTATGTTACTTTAGGTTTGGCCATTACGTTGATTTTCGGTGCCAGTGCCTTGAATGACTTGTCTACGAGTGCGGTATTTAATATCTTGTTCTTCCTGATGCTGGTGGTTTTTGCCGCTTCTTTCTTTGGGGCATTTGAAATTACCCTTCCGTCGAAGTGGAGCAATGCGGTAGACAGCAAGGCAGAACAGACTACCGGATTGTTGAGTATTTTCCTGATGGCTTTCACGCTATCATTGGTTTCTTTCTCTTGCACCGGTCCGATTATCGGTTTCTTGCTGGTGGAAGTATCTACTTCTGAAAGTATCGTGGCACCGGCCATCGGAATGCTGGGATTTGCCATTGCGTTGGCTTTGCCGTTCACCCTGTTTGCACTCTTCCCGTCATGGCTGAAGTCCATGCCGAAATCGGGAGGCTGGATGAATGTCATTAAAGTGACACTGGGATTCTTGGAACTAGCATTCGCTTTGAAGTTCCTTTCTGTAGCCGATTTGGCTTACGGCTGGCGTCTGCTGGATCGTGAAACCTTCTTGGCATTGTGGATTGTGATTTTTGCGTTGCTGGGTATGTATCTGCTGGGAAAAATCAAGTTCCCGCACGATGATGACGATACTAAGGTAAGTGTGCCCCGTTTCTTCATGGCATTGGCTTCGTTGGCATTTGCCGTATATATGGTACCGGGCTTGTGGGGTGCCCCGTTGAAGGCAGTGAGCGCTTTTGCTCCTCCTATGCAGACACAGGATTTCAATTTATATAAGAATGAAGTGCATGCGAAGTTCAATGACTTTGATGCCGGAATGGAATATGCCCGTCAGCAGGGAAAACCGGTGATGATTGACTTCACAGGCTATGGTTGTGTGAACTGCCGTAAGATGGAACTGGCTGTGTGGACAGATCCTACGGTAAGCAAAGGCTTGTTGAACGAAGACTACGTGCTGATTACGCTGTATGTGGATGAAAAAACAAATTGCCAGAACCGGTGAAGGTGATGGAAAACGGTACGGAACGTACACTGCGTACGGTGGGCGATAAGTGGAGTTACTTGCAGCGTTCCAAGTTTGGAGCTAACGCACAGCCTTTCTATGTGTTGCTCGACAACGAAGGAATGCCATTGAACAAGTCTTATTCGTACGATGAGGATATTCAGAAATATGTGGAATTCCTGCAAACAGGATTGAAGAACTATAAAAAATAATCAGTATGATTGCACAAGCAGAAAGAGAGCGTATCATCGCACTCATTCAGCGAGAAGTAGTCCCTGCCATCGGTTGTACGGAACCGGTGGCTGTGGCTCTTTGCGTGGCCAAGGCTACGGAAGTATTGGGGAAGTGTCCGGAAACGATTACCGCACGTCTGAGTGCTAACATCTTGAAAAATGCCATGGGAGTTGGTATTCCCGGTACGGGTATGATTGGTTTGCCCATTGCCATTGCACTGGGGGCCTTGAAGGGTAAGTCGGAATATGGACTGGAAGTCCTGAAAGACATCACTCCCGAGAGTGTGGAAGAAGGAAAACAGATGATAGCCGGTCAAGGCATTAAGATAGAACTGAAGGAAGGTATCGAAGAGAAACTGTATATCGAGGTGGTTTGTTCGGCCGGTGGAGATGAGGCTACGGCTATCATCAGCGGAGGACATACGAACTTTGTGTATGCAGAGCGGAACGGTCAGGTTTTGTTCGATCATAGAACCAAGACGGGAGCTGAAGCAGATACAGAAGAAGTGGACTTGAATCTGAGCAAGGTGTACGACTTTGCTACTACAACTCCGCTGGATGAGATTCGCTTTATCCTGGAGGCTAAACGCCTGAACTTACAGGCGGCAGAGCGTTCGTTTAAAGGAAATTACGGGCATGAACTGGGAAAAACCTTGCAGAGCAGCCGCAGTGAGCAGAGTATCATGGGAAGCAATACATTCACACATATTCTTTCGTACACATCTGCTGCATGTGATGCCCGTATGGCAGGAGCCATGATTCCGGTGATGAGTAATTCCGGTAGTGGAAACCAGGGAATTGCTGCCACACTTCCGGTCGTAGTTTTTGCGGAAGAGAATCATAAGACAGAAGAAGAACTGATTCGTGCCTTGGTACTCAGTCATCTGACGGCTATTTACATCAAGCAGAATCTGGGACGTCTGTCGGCTTTGTGCGGTTGTGTCGTGGCGGCTACAGGAAGTAGTTGCGGAATTACTTACCTGATGGGAGGGAGTATAAGCAGGTAGCTTATGCCGTGCAGAACATGATTGCTAATCTGACAGGTATGATTTGCGACGGTGCCAAGCCAAGCTGTGCTTTGAAACTGACCAGTGGAGTTTCTACCGCTGTGTTCTCTGCCATCCTGGCCATGGAAGGAAAGTGTGTGACTTCAGTAGAAGGTATTATTGAAGACAATGTGGATTTCAGTATCCGTAATCTGACGAAAATCGGTTCTGAAGGCATGAACGAGACCGACAAGCTGGTGCTCGACATCATGACGCACAAGCATTGTGATTGAGTTGTTCCGGTAATGAAACAGACTACAGACGCGAATTATATACAACAACTCATTACTGAAGGTGAACATGTGCATCAGGATTTCAAATTTGCCATTTCCGATGCCCGGAAAATAGCGAAGAGTTTGTCGGCTTTTTGCCAATACCGGAGGGGGAAGGTTGCTTATAGGGTAAAAGATAACGGGAAAATAGCAGGAATACGTTCGGAAGAGGAGCCTTTACATGATAGAAGCCTGCAGCTACAATGTATTGTAAGCCTGCCCTACAACTTGAAAACCAATTATATAGGGTGGAAGGCAAAGATGTACTGGAGGTTTATGTTCCCGAAAGCAAGGAGAAGCCTGTCTATGCCCTCGATGAAGACAATCGGCCCAAGGCTTACTTGCGCATTAAAGATGAAACAATCTTGGCCACTCCGGTCCACTTGAACGTGTGGTTTCACAATAAAAAGAAGTGGTAGTGACTTATACAGAAAAGAACAGTCTATATTAAACCTGGTGGGGCAGCACGGCGAATTGACGTTGAATAAGTGTGTCAGGCTTTCAGGGCTTCCGCGGAAGCTGGTAATTGGTTTGCTGGCAGATTTTATTCGTTTTGACCTGGTGGAACCGGTATTCAGAGAGCATACATTTTATTTTAAACTCAAATCTGATTAATAAATTTCATGGATCTATTCACGAATATCATAAATGAAGCCAACTATGTCTTGTGGACTTATGTCCTGGTAATCATGTTGCTGGGATGCGCCATCTGGTTCAGTGTTAAGACTCGTTTCGTACAGTTCCGTATGTTGGGTGAGATGATCCGGTTACTGGGTGATTCGACTGCTAAGATAAACGGACACGAGAAACATATCTCTTCTTTTCAGGCTTTTGCCATTTCACTGGCAAGCCGTGTTGGAACCGGCAATCTGGCTGGTGTGGCTACGGCCCTTACGGTAGGTGGACCAGGAGCGATTTTCTGGATGTGGATTATTGCGCTGCTGGGTTCCAGCAGTGCCTTTGTGGAATCTACGTTAGCCCAGCTTTTTAAAGTCAAAGGAAAACATTCCTATGTCGGAGGCCCTGCCTATTATATGGAGCGTGGATTGAAGAAACGTTGGATGGGAGTACTTTTTGCGGTACTGATTACGGTCACGTTTGGTCTTGCATTCAATTCGGTGCAAAGTAATACCATGAGTGCTGCCTTGCAAAGTGCTTTTTCTGTAGAGCCTTTAAACTCAGGAATTGTCATTTCGGTATTAACCCTTGTCATCATTTTTGGAGGTGTACATCGTATTGCTGCTATCAGTAGTGTCATTGTTCCTGTCATGGCTGTCGGTTATATTGCATTGGCTTTGTTTGTTGTATTGGCTAACATTGACCGTATTCCAGCAGTTGTTGAACAAATTGTCGGTAATGCTTTTGGCTGGCATCAGGCCGTTGGTGGCGGAATAGGAACGGCTCTGATGCAAGGGATTAAACGGGGACTTTTCAGCAATGAGGCTGGTATGGGATCTGCCCCTAATGCTGCGGCAACGGCTCATGTAACCCATCCCGCTAAACAAGGATTTATTCAGGCATTGGGAGTGTTTACAGATACTCTGCTTATTTGTTCCTGTACAGCCTTTTTATCATTTTGTTCAGTGAGGATTATATTGGTAGTGGCCTGGATGGTATCCAGCTGACCCAAGCAGCGCTGACCAGTGAGGTTGGTAATATCGGAGGCATCTACGTAGCCATTGCTACTCTTTTTTTCGCTTACAGCAGCATTTTAGGAAACTATTATTACGGAGAAGCTAATATCCGCTTTTTCACTTCTCGTCAGTGGCCGGTAGTTTTATACCGTATGTTGGTTGGGGGGATGGTTTTGTTTGGCTCATTGGCAAGTCTGAATCTGGTATGGAACTTGGCTGATGTTACTATGGCTTTAATGGCCATTTGCAACCTGATTGCAATATTCTTGCTTGGCAAATATGCTTTTCGCTTGCTCGATGATTACTTGGCACAGAAGCGGAAAGGCATCAAAAGTCCAGTCTTTCACAAAGAGCAGATGAAAGATATTGAGCAGGATTTAGAATGTTGGTAACTATTTTCGTATCTTTGCAAATCAAAAAACAATAAAAAGTACAAGTATGAGTATATTTTCAAAACTATTAGGCAAGAAAAAACAGCAGAAGGTGCTGATGAAACGGTACGTGTGGGTGGAATGGAAGATTTCATGACGTTGATTCGTGTGTATTATCAGGCAGTAATGGCGGCTCAGCTGGGTATCAGTAACATTAACTTTCTGCCGGATTTGGCTGTATTTAAGCGTACATTGAAGGTTCCTACGCAGAATAATAAACTTGGTATCGCAGAGCGTACACGCTGCCGCAAGATGCTGATGGATATTTATGGTCTGCCTGAAACTTTTTTCAAGGAAATCGACGGCTCTATCAAGCGCAATTGCCGCAATGTGAACGATATAAAGAATTATCTTTTCATGTTCCAGGGATTCAGCCAGGATTTGATGATGGTTATCGGCAACCTGATGCAATGGAAGTTCCGTATGCCGGGTGTGTTTAAGAAGATGCTTCGTAACATGACGGAAAAAGCCGTACACGACATCCTGACAAAAGTAGACTGGAAGGATGATGGCGTACGTAAGACTTGCGGAAACATTCGTCAGTATCAGCATGCGCTGGGCTATTCTGAAAGCTGGATGACAGAATATGTCTATAACATCGTATTGCTGGCTAAGAAGGAACCTAAACCAAAAGCATGACGTTGGACGAGCATTTGCTTTCAGGAGTGGAGCATCATCCGCTGGAGCCCTTTCTTCCGGAGAATGCAGTCTTGCTGATGCTGGGTAGTTTTCCTCCGCAGAAGAAACGCTGGAGTATGGATTTCTTTTATCCCAACCTGCAGAATGATATGTGGCGTATTTTCGGCTTCATTTTCTTTGATGACAAGGATTACTTTCTCAGTCCTGAAAAGATATTTGATAAAGAGCGTATCATTGCTTTTTTGCGTGAAAAGGGGTTGCTCTGTACGATACGGCTTCGTGCGTGCGCAGGTTGCAGGATAATGCATCCGACAAGTTTTTAGAGGTCGTTTCGCCCACGGATATCGGTCTGCTTCTTCAGCAGCTTCCTTCCTGTCGGGCGGTGGTGACTACCGGTCAGAAAGCGACGGACGTGTTTTGCGAACAGATGGAAGCAAAAGAGCCGCCAGTGGGAGGGGGAAGTGCGTTTCATTTCAGAGATCGTGAACTGACCCTCTATCGGATGCCGTCTTCCAGTCGGGCTTACCCTTTAAAACTTGAAAAAAAGGCGGCGTATTATCGTCAGATGTTCAATGACTTATCTTTATTGTAGAGGGATTCAGGAAAAATATTTTTCGAAATCCCTTGCAGTTTCCAAAATTTGTACTACTTTTGCAACCGCAAACACGGGAATAGCTCAGTTGGTAGAGCATCGGTCTCCAAAACCGAGTGTCGGGAGTTCGAGCCTCTCTTCCCGTGCCGAGATAAAAAGCTGTAACTGAATAAGTTGCAGCTTTTGTCCGTTTATAGGTCGGACAAATTTCGGACAACCAATTTTCATGATGTCAAACCGTACTGCGTTTTCGAATTCGAAAAACGTAGAAAAAAATGTGTTCATCACTTAGAAAAAAACGCATCGATTCAGAGTGTAATTTCGTACACAGAACCCAAGTTACATACTGGTAAAACATGGTATATTGACTTCACGGCATACGATCCGCTGGAACAGAAAATGAAGCGGAAAAAAAGTATATGCTGGATGGAATACCTGCCTGACCGACCGTCGCCGTCGTGCAAATGAAATCATCACCAATCTTAATGTAAAAGGCTCCGTTCCGGATGGAATCCCTGGGCTAATGTGGAGAACTCCAGGCAATACACCCCGTATATAGATATTATCCAAAGGTATCATATATATCTGGGCAAACTGTATGCAGCTGGTACCATTAAGGAGAATACCCTGAAGGATTATGAGAAGCGCCTGCGAGTCTTTGAGGAGTATACAGCCAAACATATTCCGGCCATCGTGTATGCGTATCAGATTGACCAGTCTTTCATCTCTGACTTCTTGGACTACGTGCTGCTTGACCGGGATTCATCGGCCAGAACCCGGAATAACTACCGTACCTGGTTGTCTTCACTCTGTAACTGGATGATGGAAAAGCAATACCTGACTCATAATCCGGTTGAGAAGATTCGACAGCTGGCAGAAGAAGAGAAGAAACGTTCTGCCCTGACAGTTTCGGATATTCAGAAGCTCAAGAAGTATCTCCAAAAGAGAACCCACATTTCTTGTTCTTGTGTCAATTTTGCTTATTACACCTTTATCCGTCCGGATGAAATCTCCAATATCCGATTGGCTGACATCAACCTGAAGGAACAGAAAGTATTTATCGGCTCCAGTATCAGCAAGAACCGGAAGGATGGCATGGTCGGACTGAATGATGCACTGATTAAGTCAATGCTTGACCTGGGCGTCTTTAATTCTCCCAATGATTATTATCTGTTCGGTAAGGGCTTCAAGCCTTCACGTGAGAAGGTGACCACCCGTGTGTACAGGAACTACTTCAATAAGGTCAGAGCAAAGGCTGAAGTTTCCGGACAGCTACCAGTTCTACTCTCTGAAGGATACCGGTATCCGTGATTTGGCCAACGCTGAAGGAATCGTCATTGCCCGTGACCAGGCGCGTCATGCGGATATTTCTACAACCAATAAGTACCTGAAAGGAGCAGATATGACAGTGCATGAGGAGACTAAACATTTTGAAGGGAACTTTTAAGTGAAAGAGTAATCTGATTTGAGGCCTGTTTTTTGTTTATTGGTCCGCTAAATAAAATATCCCCTCAGCTATTTTATCAATGCCTTTTGATGATATTTTATAATGTATCTCTTTGCAATAATATTTTTTGTTGCAAATTAGAAAAATATTATTCAGTTCATAAATCCTGTCTGCAATGAATTTGAAATGATATTCCAAGGTTGTATCAATGGATTTTTTACTTTGTACACCTGGTTGAACAAACCATTATCACCATCTAATATTAATGAGTATGATGGTAATTCTAGTATGGATTGTGAACCGGTCATGGTAGTAGGTTTATTTATGAAATAATTATCATGGCATGACATGGGCATTTTGTCCCAGTACGCTTCTTCGTGCTCTCCTGTACCCTTGTTAAGTGCTACACAGACTCCGTAATATATGCCAACATATAATTTATCAGGGATGTCACCTTTTACATCTGCGTTGCCATTGATCAGGTCATTGATTGCCTGGCTTTCCGTTTCAGAACGGACTTTTTTTATAGCAGGCCCTATCAAGTAATGGCTGGTCGTTTTACTGTATATTTCGATTGCATCTACTTGTGCCGGTATAATATCGAAAGAAGTTTTATTTTGACTTGTCGTATCTCCTGCATCTCTCAACCTGTCTACGATTTTTAATCCTTTTACACTTTCATCGTTGATAGTATATTCTGAGACCACGTATTCCAGATTGTAGTCTGTTGATGTCAGCAGATAGGGGCCTGAAAAAATACTGGTCGTAGTTAGTTTTGAAGTCTCTGTATGAATCTTTCTGTTCTATCGTGCAGACTTCGCGTATGCCATCTTTTAGTTTGAGGTAGTTGTAATAGTCTTCACTCGGAAGATTGTAAGCTACGTTGTCATACGCATACGAATAACTCGTATCGGTGTCATATACCTTCTCCAGTTCATCCTCTATCACCTCATTGATAAAGATGATACCTGCGTTGTCAAAGTACCGGTCTATGTTCACTATATTGTACACTCCATTTATCGAATCAATGGATACAATGCATTTGAAGAATACTTCTATCTGTCCGAGAAATTCGTTGATTGTCCAGTCTGGAAGCAAGTCTCCAGGGTTGCTATTTTTTTATAAGGGTTAGCTACGAATATACGGCACCAGGTGTCGTTTTGCTCCAATTCGTTTTTCCCTTTTGTAAACCCCAATTTTTGTAATAAGTTATCAATGTAATATAGCAGATAATATTGTGGAGCGATATTGTTTGCTCGTGTAAACGTAATATCTGCACCAACTTCTACCATATTCAATATATTGGAGTTCCCATCCTTGTCTATATAGCTGATAATTGGTGTATACACGGCCTTGTGGGCAGGATAAGTCCCGAAGAGGGTATTAATAGCCTCACTGGGTAATATTGACATTCCATCAAAAGGGAGTTGTCTTATACAGCTATCACCACCTTCATAATTCAGTTGCGAGTTACCGGCTATAATCTGAATCTTTGCTGTATAGGATTCTATTGAAAGTATTACCTCAATGCCATTAATCGCACATAGTCCGTTCACAATCAGCATAGCCTTGCGGTTTTTTATGCGGGTGGTTACATCTAATCGGTTGATATTTTTGTATATCTCACGATTGGCAGGGTCTCGCAAGTCTATTTCAATATCATAGGTATACGAGCCAACTCTGGTAAAGTATGGATTTTCTGTGACAAGTTCGAGTTCAAATTCACTCGGTAACTTCACTTCTTTAGAATCGATAAACAGCTGTGTCATGATTTTATTGTTCGTGTAACGTTTTTCTTCATTTTTTCTACTAACTGTTGCGCTTCATTTACGCCCATTTTACCAGTCGCTTTAGTATAAGTAAATATCGGCTCGTTTAATCTTTTGAGAAGTTTCTCCATGCATTTCATATTTTGCAGCATGACTGCCGTTGATTCCTGGCTGGATGATTCCGCCGTCTGATAGTAGTTGTTAGTTGTCATCCTATTTGTAGGTGATAATACGGCTGATACGTCTTTTGCAGTCAGGCTGCCGATGGTATTGTTTCGTTGTGCCTGGTCTATCAGGTCAAGAACCGGACGGATGGCTGGATTCTGGACTGCGTAACGGTTGGCTACAAACTCTCCGGCATGGACTATTCCTTTGGGTTCGTCATGTCTTCCGGAGCCGGTGTAGCCACCTTCTTCAAAACCATTTATTACAGCCTTTGCCGTTTGGAAGGCTGCAGTGATTAATGCAATTTCGGCTGCAGCCTTTTAGCTAGTCCGATGAAACCTAAGGTTGCAATATTTTTCATTTGCGTTTCAGCTATGTATGCAATCATCATTTTTTGAAGGCTGTCCAGGATTATTTCCAAGGTTGCTTTCATGAAGTCACCCAGGGATGTTTCGGAGTCTGTAAGCATTTCTGCGAATGCTTCGCCAAACTGCTGACCTATATTCTGTGCGAAGGATAGCTGTTCTCTTATCTTTCGCTGATTTTCTTCATAATTCTTACGGGATTTTCAAGGCTCGCCTGTTGTTTTTGTCAATAATCTCAGAACTTTCTTTTCTTCGGAAATTTCAGAGGAAGAAAGTACCTGGTCGTAATATTCATTCTGAATATCGAGTAGCTGCTGACGGTATTCCTGTTCTGATGAAAGTCCGGCATAATGCTTCTGTGTCACACTTTCAATCTCCAGCTGGTACTGTTTCTCTAGGCGGGTAAAGGCTTCTTCAGATGCTTTGTTGGCTTCTTCTTCGTCCAGCTTGTTGCATTCTTCTTTGTACTTGATTTGTGCTTCGAGAATTTTTCTGTTCAATCTGCTGGCGCTTCTCCGGCTCCAGTCCGGCGATGGCCATCATGTTCTCGAGGTGACGCATCTCCAGGTCTTCCATGAAACGGGTGTATTCCTGCTGTGTCATCTCGTCGCTGGCCAGATAGGTACGTTTCAAATCGGCCAGTTCATCGTAATAACGCTTGTTCTCTGCTGTTACCTGGGGATTTTCTTTGGTTGTCTTTTGTTCTTCTACAACTGTCGGATTCGGATCAGGTTCTTCTACCGTATCTGTCGCGTCAGGTATTTTGTCAATGATGTTCTGAAGTTCTGTACGCTGTTTGGAGAGAGTTTCAATAGCCTGTCGTTGAGCTTTAAACTTGCCGTCAAGTCCTTTCATCAATACTTTTCGGGTGGTCTCGTTGATGTCGTTTCGTTCCTGGATACGCTTTTTTCTCTTTTTCAAATTGTTCGCTGTAGGCGATTTCTTCTTTGGTCAGTTTGTCTTCGATGATAGCCAGCTCTGCCTTTGCATCCGCTTTAAGATTCTGTTTTTGGCGGTCGTTTAATTTGTTCAGGTTATCCGCACGCTTGTTTATGTTGACAAACGCATCGGATATTTTGTCATCTTCTCCAGCTCATCGTTGTATGACTTTTGTTCGTCTTTTGCTTTTTTCGTATTGGGAATAACATAAGTCATAAGTGCTGTGGCAATGGCTGTTAATCCTGCTACTGCCAGTCCGAAAGGGTTTGCCTTTAATGCCGTATTAAAACCACGTGTCGCTACAGTTGCCAGCCTTCGTCCACGTTTCATAAAGTTTGGTTGCTATTGTGGATGCGTTTACTGTAACTGTATATGCGGCAATGGCAGCAGTTGACGTAATGATAATGCTTTTGTATTTGATAAACCAGTCAATCAGGGTAGGGAGGGCTACGATGATTTTTGTCGTCCAGCCGGTAAGCAGGGACAACGACGGGTTAAGCCGCTCCATCAGTTCGATGCCGGCCTCCTTGATGCTGTTGCGGTATTGTGCCATTTTAGCCTCGTTGGTGTCGGAATTGATGGCTGCCTGTTCCATGGCGATGTTCGTATCTGTGACAGCTTCAGTGTATTGGCGTACTTTATCCGCATTGTCTATCAGGATAGTGGCGGCAGAATAGGCTTCCTCGCCGAACATGGTTTGGATTTGTGCTGCTGTCAGAGATTTTTTGTTCAGGTTCTCGAGTGCGGTCTGCAAGCCCACTACCTTCGGGTTGGTTTCATCCGGCCCGGTCTGCAGTACCAGGAAGAACTTACGGAGTGCGGTACCGGCCGGTTCTGCCTCCAGTCCTTTTTCTGCCAGCATCTGGATGGTACCCTGCAGGCTGTTCGATGCTCACCCCTGCACCGGAGGCGGCCACACCCGCATTCTTGATGGATGCGGCCTGGGCGGAAACATCGGCTGCACCTTCTTTGGAACCGGCGGCCAGCACATTCACATAGCGGGCTGCCTGGTCGGCTGATTCTCCGTACATGTTAAGAGATACGGTGGTGGCCGTTACGGCATCCTTCAGGTCGATTTTGGCCGCTGCAGCCAGTCGCATGGCTTCGATAGTGACGGCGTTAAGGGCTTCCTTGTCTTTCAGAAGTTCCGGTTTCTTGGAACCAATCAACATATAGGCCTGAAGAATTTCGTCAGATGACTGACGGATGCGCAGGCCGGACTCGTCCATGGTAGTGGACAGTTGCTCGGCCTGTTTTGTAAGCCACTGGATAGATTCATCATCCAGTCCGGTCAAAGCCTTCAACTCTGCCTGGGAGGATTCCTTGGAGTCGCGGCTGTTGCGAAGGGTATTCAGGGCCATAGACACGCCCGTGATGGTAGCTGCACCCGTCGCCAACAAGCCGCCCCATTTAGCAAAACCGTTGTTGAAACGGGACAACCATCCTTCTGTCTCCTGTACTTCAGCCTTTATCTTCTGAAGTTCGGCCGTCACCAGTTTGGCTTGTTGCTGGTAGTATTTCCACTCTGCAGAACCTCGTTTAATATGTCCGCTGTTCAGCTGTCGGTTGATAGCTGTCAGGGTGGCACGAAGTTCTTTAGGCGTGGCTTTGTCGAGGTTATTCATTACCTCGGTAAGCGCTGTGGTATCTTTCTTCAGCGTCTTAATCTGAGCTTCCGTTTTCCGAAGCTCGGAAGTGACCTGCTTGATTTTAGATGTATCACCGGCTTGGTAAGCAGCTGCCAGTTCCTTTTTTAATCCGGACGCAATCGTTTCCAGATTCTTGAGTTCCTGCTTTGCTTCTTCACCGTTTACTCGTACCTCGACGGTTGCTACCTGGTCTATAGCCATATTATTTCTTGTTTAAGATTACACGAATTTTGTACACTGTAAACAGCACAAAGAGGATAAGTACTACGATGGTGAATACCATGCAGAACTTTTGCCATGGGGTAAGCCTTCTTTCCACTTCTATCGTCTGCACTGATTTTTGAATGATTGTACTGTCTTTCCCTGAAATGAATACCGTATCAGAAGGAACCTTGAAGTTTGTCATCAGGTTGCCCATTGAATCTAGTTTGAACTGTAGGCGTGCGTTTTCGGATAGTGCAATGTCTAACCAGGAAAGGACGACACGACCGTTTGAATCACATTCCAGCAAGGCTCGGATGGATGCGGAGTCTGCCGGACGGAATACCGGTACCAGTTTGTCATGCACGATGATCTGTGTGTGACTGTCTGAAGTAAGGTGCTTCCCGGATTTACATCCGAGAAACACCAAACCACACACAAAGAAGAAAAAAAGTATGATTAAAACTTTCATAACAATGCCCATCCTTTTTCTACATCTGCCATTACAGCCGGAACTCCATTTTCGACCTGAGAAATGGCAGCCGCAAAGGCACACATGGTCGTTTTGTCCTCCACGTTCGGGACGTAGGTTGTCGGTACCTGCATCTCCTGGCATACGCGTGAAATGTAGCCTGATGTGTTGTTCTCGGTTCTGGGTGCCCATCGGCTGATGAAGTCTGCAATCGTCTGGCATCCGTATTTCCGGCGGTAGTTCTGCAGCAGCTTGATTAATGCTCGGTAACCATGGGCCATGTCTTCGAATTCTTCGAAAGAGTTGTCTTGTTTTTTAGATGCAGGAACCTCTCCCTGCCAGTCTGTCGCATCTGAGTTACGGATGTTGCCTGGATTGTTGTTGCGCAGGCCTCGTGGTTGTGTTGTCATAAAAAACTTGCTTTTATAGTTAATAATCATTGGGCGGTTGTCTTTTACCGCATCCTCTTACGT
>VOFG01004157.1_pt1 | contig 24495 bp, 31 predicted proteins | sample 5384171 | NCBI WGS metagenome assembly VOFG01 (sample SAMN12384726, study PRJNA508395) | human gut metagenome | isolation source: healthy gut F | host: Homo sapiens | reverse complement strand
GGGTTTTCGCTGCTGCGGATGCGGCGGGTAGCTTCCAAGCCGTCCATCACAGGCATCTGCACATCCATCAGGATCATGTCGTACTCGCCGGGCTTTACGCTGGCAAAGGCATCCACGATTTCCTGACCGTTGGAGCAGATGGTGCAGCTTGCGCCTTTTGTTTCCAGCAGCATTTGCAGAATCTCGGCGTTGATGGCGTTATCCTCGGCACAGAGGAACTTCATGCCGGACAGGGGAGAAGTGGTCTCTTCTTCCTCCGGGAGCGCCTGCGCCTTTTGCACCGTGTCCGCTTCGGTGTCAATGGGAAATTCCAGCACCACCTCAAAGCGGGTGCCTTTGCCGGTGGCACTCTCTACGCTGATGGAGCCGCCCATCAGGTCTATGACGCTTTTGGTAATCGCCATACCCAGACCCGTGCCCTGCACTTTGTTGGTGCCGGAGCGCTCCTCACGGGTAAAGGGGTCAAAGAGGGTCTTTTGGTAGTCCGCGCTCATGCCGATGCCGTCATCCTGCACCACAAAGCGGTACCGGGCGTAGTGCTCGTTCCGGGGCAGCTCTTCCACCTCGAACCGGATGTGCCCGCCGGTGGGCGTATACTTGACCGCGTTGGAGAGGATGTTCATCAGCACCTGATTCAAACGGTTGGGGTCGGCCAGCACGTTTTCGTGCTGCAGATTGGTGCTTACCGTAAAGGTCTGACTGCGCTGACCTGCCTGCTGCCGGATGATGCTGTCCAGCTGACTGATCTGCTGGGGCAGGTTCATTTTTCCACATTCAGGGTGGTCTTGCCGCTCTCGATGCGGCTCATATCCAGAATATTGTTGATGATGCCCAGCAGCAGCTGACCGGAGGTCTCCAGTTTGCCCAGATGCTCGGCAAGCTTTTCCGGCTCGTGCAGCTCGTTTTTCATCAGGGTGGTGATACCGATAATGGCGTTCATGGGGGGCGGATATCGTGGCTCATGTTGGAAAGGAAGTCCGTCTTGGCTTTGCTGGCACGCTCGGCGGATTGCAGCGCCTCGGCGGCAGCATCCTGCGCCCGCCGCATCTCGTCGTTGGCCTGCGTCAGTTGGATGTTATACTGCTCCAGACGGAGATTCGTCTCTTTTTCGGCCCGCAGCTCCCGTTGCTGCTTTTCCCGCAAAAGGAACCAGCCAGCAATGACTGCCATGATCGAAAACGCCGTTGCAAAGCCTACAATAACGACCATGACGATATTGACCAGCTTCTGCGTATTCACGGCCACATATTCTGCCGGAACAAGGAACGCCAGCGTCCACTGGGCGTTTTCCATCTGCTTCAGGGCGTAGTAATACTCAGTCCCGTCCAGTACGGCGTTGGAATAACAGGAGCCTGTGCGGGCAAGCCGCCCTTTGTTGCTGCAAAGGAAGAACCGTGCAGATAGGACATCTGGGAGAGCACGGTGTATACGTTATGCCCTTTCAGCAGTTCGGTATCATTGGCGTTGAACAGCTTGAAGCCGTTGTTGTCCAGCACATAGACACTGTTGTTATTTTCGTAGGCGTCGCAGTGGAAATAATCGTTCAGCTGGGTCATGCTCTGCGAAATACCAAAGTAGCGCAGGGTGATCTCGCCGGTCTCGCTTTGCAGTGTGATGGGGGTGGGGAGCTGTTTCAGAACACCATCCGGGAGTCGTCCTCGGTCAGCGCGTTGGAAACATAGCTGACCCGCTGCGGCGCGCTTTCCAGATAGTTCATTTCCCGCAGCAGACCCGTGCGGCCATACGCGGTATAATAATGTCCGGCAGCATCCACGGCAATCAGTTCAATCTGTCTTTCATGGTAATTGGAAAGCTCCGACAGCTTTTTCAGATAGCGGTAGAGATCGGTATCAGTCTCCAGCGGAGTGTAGTACAAATAATTGCATTGTACATTCACCTCGTCCCAGTGGGTGTCGATCACATCCTCCAGACTGTGGAACATCTGGTGGGTGACCTCTTCCATCTGGCTCAGACGCTCGTGGTAGACAAGGTTTTGGACGTAGGTCTGGCTCATGACAAAAAGGGTCAGGATCAACACGATGCTGACAAAGCCGAAGCCCACAAACAGCTTTTTATAGATTTTGTTGTTCACATCCAGTATCTCCTGTCCGTTTTATTCAACTCCATGCGGTGTCTGCCCGGCTGATGGTGGTGTAACCGCCAAAGAAAGCCTTTGCGGCATCCATGCCCACCACGCCGCTGTCTGTCACCGTTGCTTCGGCAGCCAGCTGGTCGCTCACACCGCAGATGGCAACCTGATAGGTCTTGCCCGCCTCCGGCTGCACCGGGCTTACCAGCACATAGGGGTAGCTCTTGCCGTTGCCGTAGGCATCGTAGCCCGTGGCCAGCAGATCGTTGATCTGCTGCCCGGTCAGGGTGACGGTCTGGATGGTGCGGTTCCAGCCGGTGGGCAGAATGGCCGAAAGGTCATAATCCGTAATGCCCTTGGCGTACAGCTTGGCGGCTACGCCGTGGTGGTTCTGCTCGGTGGGGTTGCCGGGGATCCATGTGCTCAGCGAGACCAGCGCAAGATCGCTGCCGGTGGCCTGTGCAAAGCAGCGGCCTACCAGCATGGCGCAGTCCTCCTGCGAAAGCTCCTCGGTGACGGTGGTGATGGTATCCGGGGTGTTGTTCACCACGCTATCCTGATCCTCGTCCAGCTGACGGATGACATCCTCCATAGTAGCATTGCCCTTGATAAAGTCCAGCATTTTAAGGCCGGTGGTCACGATGGTGTTTTCCCAGCCGGAATAGATAAAGGGCGCGGTGTTGCCCGCGTTCAGGGCGTTGGCAATATCGGCGTAGTAGGTGTCATCTGCCTTTGCGTCCTTGAAGGGCAGCAGGCTGTTTTTCCGCGAGCTTTCGGCAAGCAGGGCACTGGTGCCCGCAACGGTGGAAAGCACGCGCATCACCTTGAGCGCATCTTCCAGCTTCTGGGGGCTCTGTTTCAGCTTTTGTTCAGACCGTAGAAGCGGTTCACCTTCAGTACAAAAAACGTTCTGGGTGCCGTTCTCGGAAAGATAGGGCATCAGGCCGAATTTATCGGCGTTGTCGTCTGCCTCCACGATGCCGGTGGCACTGCCCATCAAAAACAGGGTGTTGCCCTCGGCCATCCGCTGCCGGGTCACATTGTCGTCAAGAGCATCGCCGGCGTCGTTCAGCATCCCGATGTCCTTCCACTTCTGACGTATGCCATTGCCTGCATCATACCGGGGGTGTTGCTGACGTTCGCCTTTCCGGACAGATAATCTTTCTGCCACAGTCTGCCGTCCAGTGTGCCAAGGAAATCGGCATCCGCAATGTTGCACAGATACTGGAAACCGGAGCCCGGGTACTGGATCTGCGGCAGGCAGAGATCGACCCCGGCTTCCTTGGCTTTTTGCAGCCAGCACTTCCAGCTCAGCGAAAGAATTGGGCAGTTTCCAGCCGTGTTCCCGCAGCAGGGTCTTGTTGTAGGTGATGCCGTAGCAGGTGTAAACCGAGGGCAGCAGATAGATGGCACCGTTATCGAACACATCCTGCAAGCGGGATTCTACATAGTTGTCGGTAAAATCATAGCCGGAAAGGTCCAGCAGCTTGTTGGACACAAGGTCGGTCATGGGATTATAGACCGTAAGGGTGCAAATATCCGGCAGGTCGCCCGCCGCAAACATATTCTGCAAGCAGATGGTGGTGTTATCGCCGCTGTACGGCACGCCTCAACATTTACTTCCGGGTAAACGCTATGCACCTGCTCAATAAAGGCTTCTACCTCCATATAGGGTGCCATAAAGGTGACGGCTTCGTGCGCATCGTCTTTTTATCTGTTTCAGCCTTACCGCTGCCGCAGGCGGTCAGCGCTGCCGTGGCAGCTGCAACGCCGCAAGCCTGCAAAAAGGAGCGGCGGGAAATTTTCTTCATCATACAAATACCTTCCTCACATTTCGGAGGGCAGTGCTACACAGAACCAATGGGGTGCAGTGCTGCCGTAGCTATTTTACACACCCCACAGGATCCCCCACGCTCGCGGCCTGTCCGCACTGGGCATACGCCGATTTTCCCATAAAATGACAGTCTTATTGTACCATCGTAACAAAAGCGTTTCAAGGTGTTTTTTGAAGGATTTTGTATGGAAAAGGGCGAAAAACCGCGTGCTTTGCAGCCGCACGGCATAAAAATACCCCTGATACCGGGGAAAGGGTATCAGAGGGAAGTGGTATTTCCGGGCACGCTGCTTTATTGCAACGGCTCTTTTGCGCGCAGACGCCGACAGGCATCCTCTTTTACAAGCTCGATGACCACCGCCGTCAGGGGGATGAAGAAAATAATGCCGATGATGCCGAAAAGCTTCCCGCCGATCATGGCGGCAATAAGGGTGTACAGCGGCGAAAGCCCCACGGATTTGCCCACCACACGGGGATAGATGAACTGGTTTTCAACAAACTGCACGGCAAGGTACACGATCAGGCAGCGCACCGCCAGTACAGGGTCTACCAACAGCACAAGAAACACGCTGACCACGCAGGAGATCAGCGCACCCACATAGGGAATGATGGCGCAGATGGCGGTGAGCACCCCGACCAGACTGCCGTAGGGGATCTTGAAAACGGAAAACGCAAGAGCCATCAGAACGCCAAGGATCACCGCCTCGCTGCATTGTCCCGTTAAAAAGTTTGCGAAGGACTGCCGGAACAAGCGGCAGAACTTCAGCACCCCGGCGGCGTGGGAGGGCTTCAGGTAGGCGCACACCAGCGTGCGGGCGTGGTGGCTGAGGCTCTCCGTCCCAAGGGACATATAGACCGAGATGATCAGCGCAAACGAGGCGGTGACCACGATGTTCACCGTGGCGGATACTGCCCCTACCGCATTGACCAGCACTGTGTCGATGCTTGCGGTGACCTTGTGCAGCAGCTGTTCCCAGTTGATGCCCTCCAGCCAGCTCATCAGCCAGCCCATGTCGGCATCCTGTGCGTTGAGATAGGCGGTCCAGCGGGGGATGTTGGCCTCGATCTGCACATAAAGGCTGTGGAAAGACTGCACCAGCTCCGGGATCAGCAGGGTCAAAGCCAGCACCAGCACCAGAGCACAACGCCCAGCAGGGTGATGAAAAAGCTGAGAAGATGGATGGCTTTAGCCGAGGGCTGCTTTTTGGCCTTGCCGAACAGGCGGTTTCAGCCGCTTTTCCAGCCCGGTCATGGGCACGTTGATAAAAAGCGCCAGAATGCCGCCCGCCAGAATGGGCAGTACCAGATCTATCAGCTTTGCGGCAAAGACCAGAACATCAGAAAGCCGCAGCAGTGCTAAAAAAGCGTTACCCCTACCACGGTAACGAGCAGAGATTGTTTTGTTTTTGGTTCCATAAAAAATCCTTTCCCGGAAGGTTGTGGCAGCAGGCAGCAAAAAGACCGTCTGCGGGCTCTTTTGGGTATTGTAATCGGAAGAAAAGGGCTTGTCAAGATGAGGGGAAAGGGAAACGGAACTTTATAAAAGCAGTTTGCGAGAATGTAGGCGGAAGCTTTTCAGCAAGGGAAAACCGTGGTATACTTGGCCAGAGCAAATTTAAAGAAATTAAGTGAAACACAGCTTGAAAGGAAATAGATCATGTCGAAAGATGAATATCTGATCACAGATGCGCCGCTGAAAGCGCTGACGGTTTTTGCAATGCCAATGATCCTTGGCAGCTTTTTTTCAGCAGGTCTATAACATGGCAGATTCCATCATAGTCGGTCAGTTTGTCGGCTCCTCGGCACTGGCGGCTGTCGGTGCCTGTGCTGCGCTGACCAATGTTTTTATCTGTGTGGCGCTGGGTGCCGGTGTGGGTGCCGGTGTGCTGGTAAGCCGCTATTTTGGCGCTAAAAACTATGGAAAAATGAAAACCATCGTGTCAACGTCCCTGCTCAGCTTTCTGGTTTTGAGCGTTGTCCTTGGCGTTTTTGGCTTTAGCTTTTCCCGTGCTATGATGAGCGGCTTACAGACCCCCGCCGACATTCTGGAGGACGCAGTGCTGTATCTGCGGGTCTATTTTGTAGGCTTTCCGTTTTTGTTCATGTACAACATTCTTTCCACCATGTTTACCTCCATTGGGAGTCCAGGATCCCGCTGGGTCTGCTGATTTTTTCCTCCATCCTGAATATTTTTATGGACCTCTGGATGGTGGCGGGGGCTTGGCTTGGGCGTGTTTGGCGCAGCCCTTGCTACGTTGATCGCACAGGGCATTTCTGCGGTGTTTTCGTTTTTGATCTTCCTGCACCGGATGCGGCAGTATAAAAGCCCCTTTAAAAAGGTTCGACCGGCAGGAGCTGGCTTCCATGCTCCGCATTGCGGTGCCATCGGTCTTGCAGCAGTCCACCGTGTCCATCGGCATGATGATCGTGCAGGCGGTGGTAAACCCCTTCGGCACACAGGCGCTTGCCGGATATGCAGCAACGATGCGGGTAGAAAATGTTTTCTCGCTGATTTTGTCTCCATCGGCAATGCGGTTTCGCCCTATATCTCCCAGAATCTTGGTGCAAAGAAGATCGACCGCCTCAAAAAAGGCTACCACGCTGCGCTGGTGCTAGACCTGTGCTTTGCGGTCATTGCCTTTGCGGTCATTGAAACCCTGCACACCCAGATCTCCTCGCTGTTTCTGGGCAAGGACGGAACGGCGCTGGCCTATCAGGTGTCCGGTGATTATATGCGGTGGCTCGGTTACTTCTTCATCTTCATGGGCATCAAGATGGCGACTGATGGCGTCCTGCGCGGGCTTGGCATCATGCGCCCGTTCCTCATTGCAAATATGGTAAACCTTTCCATCCGCCTGTCCGTTGCCCTGCTCTGTGCACCGCGTTATGGCATTGCCTTTGTCTGGCTTGCCGTCCCGGCAGGGTGGCTTGCAAACTTTCTGGTCTCCTATGCGGCGCTCAGAAGATCGTGGCCGACGGAAAATGCAGCGGCACCTCAATAATTTTGTGCCGCGCGGCAGCCTTTTTCTACGCCCGCCCGGGCTTGTTACAGCGGTTTACTTTTGGCAATGGAAATGCTATGATATCCATAGAAAAAGGCAAGGAGGAGCTACGATGGGCATTGCAGGGAACGAATGGGGTTTTCAGGTGGGCACGCTGCCCAAAGGTGCACGGGATAAGATCAGCGATGCCGGGGGTGACGGTAGGGCACTGCACCTTGGCAGACGGCGTGGTGCAGACCGGCGTAACGGCGCTGCTGCCGCACCAAGGGGACGTGTTCCACGAAAAAGTGCTGGCGGCCAGCTATGTCATCAACGGCTTTGGCAAGACCACCGGCCTTGTGCAGATCGACGAGCTGGGCACGCTGGAAACGCCCATCCTGTTTACCAACACCCTCAGCGTGGGCACGGCACAGACCGCGCTGGTAAAGTATATGCTGGAGAAAAACCCCGACATCTGCGAGACCACCGGCAGCGTGAACCCGGTGGTCTGCGAGTGCAACGACTGCGGCCTGAACGATATCCGGGGGCTCCATGTCACTGAGGCGCACGTCTTTGCCGCGTTGGCGGACTGCAAGGCAGATTTTGCCGAGGGTGCCGTAGGTGCCGGGCGGGGGGGATGCGTTGCCACGGGCTGAAAGGCGGCATCGGCTCCGCCTCCCGGGTGGTGGAACTGGACGGAAAACCCTACACCATGGGCGCACTGGTGCTCTCCAACCATGCGCTGTTCGATGACCTCATCGTGGCGGGCACGCCTATCCATACGCTGCTGAATAACAGCATCCCGCCCCACGAGGATAAAGGCTCCATCATCACGGTGCTGGCCACGGATATCCCCCTGAGCGAGCGGCAGCTGCGGCGGCTGTGCCGCCGGGCGCTGGTGGGGCTTTCCCGCACCGGCTCCTACTGCGGCAACGGCAGCGGCGAGATCGTCATCGCCTTCACCACCGCCAACCGGGTGCCGCACTATGTCGGCGGGGTAGAGCTGCAGGGTGTCGGTATCGGAGGAGTATTTGACCGGGATCTCCGCCAGCGCCTGGTCGGTGTCCAGCGCGGCCTGGATGGAAAAGCTCTCGAACACCCAGTCGATGAGCTTGGTGGTCTCGTACAGAGCAGGGCGGCGGTTGGAATAGCCGTAATCATCGCAGGTGTCGGGGCTTTGCATAATGCAGAAGATGTAGGTGGCCCCGTCCTTGTTGGCCCACGAGACATAGTTCTGATCGCCGCTGTCGTTCTTGTAGGCCATCACGTCGCACATGCCGCCCTGCATGGCGCTGCGGTAGAACCTGCCGCCGCTGGTCTTGTTCAGGGCCACGTTCTGGCTCAGCAGCACAAAGCTCTTGGCGTGCTTTTGCTTGGCCGGCATCGTGAAGGTGGGGGCAGCGGAGATCTCCTTGAAGGCATCAAAGCTCATCAGGTAGCGCAGGATCAGGTACATGTCCACGGCAGTGGTGGTGTTGCCGCTGTCCAGCCCGCAGGCATCAGTCCAGGTGCTGTTGGTGGTGCCAATGCGCTGGGAGAGGGTGTTCATCTGGCTTACCCAACCCGCCAGGTCGCCGCCCGAGAGCTCGTAGGCCAGACCCATGGCGGCCTCATTGGCGTTGCGCATCACCATGGCGTAAAGAGCTTCCCGGTAGGTAAAGGTCTCGCCCGAGCGCATGTCGGCATTGTCGGAGTTGTGGACATAGTCCGAGATGGCAAAGGGCATCGTGAACGTGCTGTCCAGCTGGTCGGCATAGTTGGTCAGCACCAGCGCAATGGTCATATATTTCGTCAGGCCCCCGGCGGACACCTGCTTCTCGCTGTCTTTTTCATAGACGATGATGTTGGTGTCGGTGTTCACGATATAGGCGCTCTGGGCCTTGACATCGTAGACCGTGCTGGGGTCAAACATGGCTCCGGCCGTCACGGCAAGGCAGCTGAACAGGACGGCAAGGGATAAAAGCAGTGCAAAAATACGTTTCATGTGGACAATTCCTTCAAAAAGCGATAATATATAAAATACGGGCGCTGCGCCCGGAAATGACAAAGAATGGCGAACAAAGATTCGCTCCTTTAATAATAACAGGTTTGCCGCGCAGAGACAAGGGTTTTGCCACGGTTTCACAAAGCGGCAGGAGGGAACTATGGTATATCTGACAGGCGACACCCACGGCGAGCTTGACCGCTTCAAGCACGGCAGGCTCCGCTGGCTGGGTAAACGGGACATTGTGGTGGTGCTGGGCGATTTCGGCTTTGTGTGGGATGGCAGCAAGGAGGAACAGAAAAAGCTCGACTGGCTGCGCAAGCGCCCCTATACCCTGCTTTTCCTTGATGGTGCCCACGAGAATTACGACCTGCTGGGCCAGTACCCCGTCGAGGAGCGGTTTGGCGGCAGGGTCCAGGCTTTGGGCGGCAATGTGTACCATGTCTGCCGGGGCAGCGTGCTGGAGCTGGAGGAAAAGAAATATCTCTGTTTTGGCGGCACCGAGAGCCCCGACAAGGAAGAGCGGGAGGCCGGATACAACTGGTGGCCGCAGGAGATGCCCAGCGATGAGGAATACGCCGCCTGCGAGGCGAACCTGGAAGCAAACAGCTGGCAGGTAGATTATGTGCTTACCCACGATGCCCCAAGCAGATTCCTTGATTTTACTTCCCTCGCGGTGGGCGAATCCAACCGCCTGCACCTGTTTCTTGATAAGGTCCTGCTGAAGCTGACCTACGAAAAGTGGTTCGCAGCTGGAAACAGGGGAGAGATAAGGGGGGAAAACGGGGGATGGAAGAACAAAAACGGCACAGTGGCTTTGAGACGATGCGTATCCTCAGTATGGTGATGATCGTGCTGATGCACGGCATCGGGCACGGCGGGCTGGGCAGTGCGGCACCGCAGGGGTCGGTGGCATTCTGGATATACTGGCTGCTGTTTATTCTGGCGCGTGTATCCACCAACTGTTTTGTAATGCTTTCCGGCTATTACCTGTCGGAGCGCAAGGGGCCTGTTCATGCCGGGCGGCTGTTCCGCATTGGGGCACAGGTGTGGTTTTACTCCATGCTCACCTTCTGCGTTGCGGTGAAAGCGGGGGCGGTCCCGCTTTCGGCTGTTGCACTGCTCCGGGCACTTTTACCCCTTTTTCCTCCAACGGCTACTGGTTCGCTTCGGCCTATTTCCTGATGTATCTCTCGGTGCCGGTGCTGAACGCGGTGGTGCAAAGCCTTGACAGGCGGCAGTACAAAACACTGCTGCTGGTGGCGCTGTTGCTGCAAAGCGTGTGGGGTACGCTGTTCTACTGGGCAACGGATGCGACCTTTGTGAATAACGGATACAGCTTTATCTGGTTCTATACCTTGTATTTTATGGCTGCCTATTTCCGCAAATACCGGGTGACCGTGTCCAGCGGGCTGTGCCTAGTGGCGTATCTGGCAGCTTCGGTGGCGGGGCTGTTCAACCGGATGCTGGCGCTGCGGGTGGAAAACGCCCTGCACCTGAACGGTTTTGTGAATACCATCAATGGCTATCAGGCACTGGATACGGTCATCGCCTCGGCAGCAATGTTTTTGCTGTTCCAGAATATCCGCATCCGCTCGGACTACTGGCGGCGCTGGGTCTTTCGGCTGGCACCGCTGTCCTTCGGGGTGTATCTGCTGCACGACAGCGATTTTACCCGGGCGCTGCTGTGGCAGCTGGTCGACCTGCCCCGGTTCGGCGGGGCGCTGCTGCCCTCGCTGGCTTACCTGACCTGCGGTGCTGCTGATCGCCGTGCGGGCTACGCGGTGGATGCCGTGTATCAGCGGCTCTACCGCCTGCTGCACCTGCCCGCACTGGAAGAAAAAGGTGGATGTTTTTGTTTGCAACCCGCATCCTGCAAATCCTGAGCGTTGTTGGGAGCAAACGCACGTAAAGGTAAAAGCGCTGTCGCACGAACATCAATTTTTTTCGTGTGACAGCGCATTTTTTGTTCATCGGCCCGGCCTTGTCGAACATCTGCTGCACCTGCGCAGCCAGCAAAGCGTGCGCAGGGCTTTCCAGCAGCGGGTCGGCGGCAAGCAATGCGGCGGCTTCGCTCTGGGCGGCGTGGAGGGTGCGGGTGTCGTTCATCAGGTCGGCAATTTGCAATAGTGGGCAGACCGTGCTGTCGGCTGCCGAAAAAGTCGCCGGGGCCGCGGGTCTCCAGGTCGTACTGCGCCACGGCAAAGCCGTCGGTGGTGGAGCAGAGGAATTTCAGCCGCTTCTGCACGGCTTCGCTGGTGTTGTCGCTGACCAGAAAGCACCAGCTCTCGGCGGCACCACGGCCCACCCGGCCGCGCAGCTGGTGCAGGGCGCTCAGGCCATAGCGCTCCGCGTTCTCGATGACCATGACGCTGGCGTTGGGCACGTCCACGCCCACCTCAATGACGGTGGTGGACACCAATGCATCCAGCCGCCCGGCCTTGAAATCCTCCATGACGGCGGCTTTCTCCCTGGGCTTGAGCTTGCCGTGCATCAGGCCCACCCGCCGCTCGGGCAGCAGGGCCTTGGCAATGTCCTCATAATAGCTTTTGACGGCATTCAACCCGCCGTCCGGCGTTTCCTCGATGGCGGGGCAGACGAGATACACCTGCCGCCCGTCGTCGATCTCGCTGTCCAGAAAGCGGTACAGGTCTCGCCGCCGCTTGCCGGTGATGCACCGGGTCTTGACCGGGGTGCGTCCGGGGGCAGCTCGTCCAGAATGGAAATATCCAGATCACCGTAGATCAAAAGCCCCAGCGTGCGGGGGATGGGGGTGGCGCTCATGACCAGCAGGTGCGGGTTTGCGGCCTTTTTCTGCCAGTGCGCCGCGCTGACGCACCCCAAAGCGGTGCTGCTCGTCAATGACCGCCAGACCCAGCCGGGCAAACTCCACCCCTTCGCTCATCAGGGCGTGGGTGCCCACCACAAGGTCGGCTTCGTCATTGCGGATAGCGGCCAGTGTGGTGCGGCGGGCAGCGGCTTTCATGCCGCCGGTCAGCAGGGCCACCCGCATCCCGAAGGGGGCAAGCAGCCGGTTGAGCCCCTCGGCGTGCTGCGCGGCCAGAATTTCGGTAGGCGCCAGCAGCGCGGCCTGATATCCCGCCCGGATGCACGCCCAGATGGCAGCAGCAGCTACCAGCGTTTTGCCGCTGCCCACATCCCCCTGCACCAGGCGGTTCATGGCGGTATCGCCCGCCATATCGTTTAAAATTTCCTCCACTGCGCGGCGCTGCGCCCCGGTGGGGGCAAAGGGCAGACTCTGCCAGAAAGGAGCTGGGTCGGCGCGGCGCATGGGTGCCCCGGTGGCGGCAGCGCCCCGGCTGCGCATCCGCCCGATGCCCAATTGCAGCACCAAAAGCTCCTCGTAGATGAGCCGCCGCCGCGCCGCTGCGGCCTGTTCCTCGGTGGCAGGGCAGTGGATGGCGCACACCGCTTCGGCCTTGGGCAGCAGACGGTATTTTTGCAGCATCACCGGCGGCAGCGGGTCGGGCAGCAGCTCCGCGTGGGGCAAAAGCTGCCGGATGCAGCGGGAGATGACGCTGCTGGACAGTCCCTCGGTCTGGGGGTAAACGGCTTCAAAGGGTGCGGCCTGGATCTGCTCGGCGGTGCGCACCTGCGGGTTGACCATCTGGCGGCGCAGCATCCCGCCGGTCACGATGCCCTGAAAATAGTATTCCTGCCCCAGCTGCAATTTTTGGGTGGCGTAGGGGTTATTGAACCATGTGATCTCCAGACTGGCTACATCGTCCCCGGCAGTGATGCGCTCCATACGCCGCCCGACCGGCAGGATGCGCCCGCCGGGCTTTGCGAAACACCTCGGCCTTCACCACACATTCGGTGTCGGCGGGGGCTTCTGCGATGGAGTAGGGCTTGGAAAAGTCGATATACCGCCGGGGGTAGTGGCACAGCAGGTCTGCCAGCGTCACGATGCCCAGTTTTTCGAACCGCTCTGCGGTCTTGGGTCCCACCCCTTTCAGGTAGCGCACCGGGGTGTCCGGCGTTAAGGTAGTGCGGTTTTCGGTGGGCATGGCGTTTCAACTCCCTTCCAAGCGTAGTATAGCCATTGTAACACGGACGGAGAACAGATGCAAACACTTTGCCTTTGCGCGGCGGCTGTGGTACACTGAATAGAAAAAAAGAAAAGGGGAGGATACCATGGACATCCGCAACTCGACTATGGATGACCTGCCTGCCATTGCCGCCGTGGAGGCGGCCTGTTTTCCGGCAGCGGAGGCTGCCACGGCCGAGGAATTTGCCGGGCGGCTGGCACACTATGCCAGTCATTTCTGGCTGCTGTTTGAGCAGGGGCAACTGGTGGCCTTTGTGGACGGCTTTTGCACCGATACGCCCGACCTGACCGATGAGATGTACGCAGATGCCGCCCTGCATGATGAAAACGGCGCGTGGCAGATGATCTTTGGGGTGAACACCCTCCCGCGCTGCCGCTGCCAAGGCTACGCCGGGCTGCTGCTGCAGCGGGCCATTGCAGATGCCCGCGCACAGGGGCGCAGGGGGCTGGTGCTGACCTGCAAGGAGAAAGCTTTTGCACTATTACGCCAAGTTCGGCTTTGTGAACGAGGGCGTTTCCGGCTCTACCCACGGCGGGGTGGTGTGGTATCAGATGCGGCTGCGGTTCTGAGGTAGCGTTACTTTTATTATAGCAATGCCGGAGCGTCTGCGGACGCTCCGGCATTGCATTTTCACGGGAGGGGTGCTGCGGCAGACTTTTTGGTTTAACCGCAGACCGGTTTCGCCAGAGACTCTCCCTTTGAGGAAAGACTTCCCCGGCCGGGGAAGATGTCGCGCCCCGACAAAAAAAATCAGTCACCGCAGCTGACTGAGAGGGCGAGGACGCCGGCAGGGGACAGTGCAAAACAAAAAATCCCGGAAACCGAAGCTTCCGGGAATCTTTTGGAGGTGACGACCAGATTTGAACTGGTGGATGAGGGTTTTGCAGACCCTTGCCTTACCACTTGGCCACGTCACCATATAGGGAGTGATGAATACCACTCCAATGGAGCGGCCGACGAGGCTCGAACTCGCTACCTCCACCTTGGCAAGGTGGCGCTCTACCAGATGAGCTACGGCCGCATATTCGGTGCATTTGTCCCTGCACCCTCCCGTTCTTTTTAACGGGGTCCCCGCAAAAAATTGCGCAGCAAAGTTTTGTGGGGAAAGAGGAGGAATTTCAGGCGTTCATCACAGCAGTCTTGCTTGCAAGACTGCCAGATGAACAACAGGACTTTCGACGAAGCGACCCGGATCGGGCTCGAACCGACGACCCCCAGCGTGACAGGCTGGTGCTCTAACCAACTGAGCTACCGGGCCATACCGGAGCAACTGTTGCTGCTCCGTTAATGGAGCGGCCGACGAGGCTCGAACTCGCTACCTCCACCTTGGCAAGGTGGCGCTCTACCAGATGAGCTACGGCCGCATATTGGGAAACCCTGAACGGGTTTCCTTTGACTGGTGCCTCCGATCGGAATCGAACCAATGACACGGGGATTTTCAGTCCCCTGCTCTACCGACTGAGCTACAGAGGCGCACCGGACGATGATTATTATACCTGAAATTTCGATTTTGTAAAGGGGTAAATGCAAACTTTTTTGAAAAAAATTGAAAAGTTTTTGCTTTTCGGTCTCTGCGTGCAAAATAAGAACGACTTTTTCGCGGTTTTCGTGCCGGAGCGCAGTACGGGAAAGAGAGAGAAAGAATATTTGACAAGTTTTACAACCTATGGTTTAATAAAAAGAAAAAACACAGGCGCTTTTGTCCGCAGAGATGCTATTATATTTCTTATATAATAGCAAGGGCAGGCGCTTGCTTTGATTACAGAACGGCCTGCGCACAGCACAGCTGCGGCGGGACGGGAGGAGCAGCATGGCAAAAAAACAGGAATATGGCAACGAGAGCATTACCTCGTTGAAGGGCGCCGACCGTGTGCGTAAGCGCCCGGCAGTCATCTTTGGCTCGGACGGCGTGGAGGGCTGTGCCCACTCCATCTTTGAGATCGTGTCCAACTCCATCGATGAAGCCCGCGACGGCCACGGCGATACCATCAACGTGACCCGCTGCAAGGACGGCAGCGTCATCGTGGAGGACTTTGGCCGCGGTATGCCCGTGGACTGGAACAACGGCGAGGGGACGCTTCAACTGGGAGCTGCTGTTCTGCGAGATGTACGCAGGCGGCAAGTACGGCGAGGGCGAGGATAACTACGAGTTCAGCCTTGGCCTGAACGGTCTGGGTCTGTGCGCTACCCAGTATGCATCGGCGTGGATGACAGCCGACATCTACCGCGACAGTTACCACTACCATCTGGACTTTAAAAAGGGCGAGAACGTAGGCGGCCTGCAAAAGGAGCCCTACAAGGGACGCCGCACCGGCAGTATCATCCACTGGAAGCCGGACGATGAGGTGTTTACCGATATCGACGTGCCCGGCAGCTACTATAAGGATGTGCTGCGCCGTCAGGCTGTGGTCAACGCCGGGCTTACCCTCAACTTTACCGATGAAAAGGAAAAAGACCCCGCCACCGGCAAGCCGTGGCACGAAAGCTGGTGCTACCAGAACGGCATTGCGGACTATGTGGCAGAAGTGGCCGGGGAGGACACCCTGACCCCCGGTGTTCAGCTGCGAGAGCGAGGCCGTGGGCCGCGACCGCGAGGATCAGCCGGACTACAAGGTGCGCATGGGTGCGGCTTTTTTTTCTCTAATAAGGTGCAGCTGCTGGAATACTACCACAACTCCTCCTGGCTGGAGCACGGCGGCAGCCCGGAACACGCGGTGCGCACCGCCTTTGTCTACCAGATCAACAAGTACCTGAAGGAAAAGAATCTGTACAAAAAGGGCGAGAGCGCCATCAGCTTTCAGGACGTGCAGGACTGTTTGGTGTATGTATCCTCCAGCTTTTCCACCCGCACCAGCTACGAGAACCAGACAAAAAAGGCCATCACCAATAAATTTGTCTCGCAGGCCATGACCGACTTCCTCAAGCATTATCTGGAAGTGTATTTTCTGGAAAAGCCGGACGAAGCGCAGAAAATAGCCCAGCAGGTGCTTATCAACAAGCAGAGCCGCGAGCACGCGGACAAAACGCGCCAGAGCATCAAAAAAGACGCTCTCTACGCAAATCGACTTAGCCAACCGCGTGCAGAAGTTTGTGGACTGCCGCACCAAGGACGCCGCCCGCCGCGAGCTGTATATCGTGGAGGGCGACTCGGCTATGGGCGCGGTCAAGTCCAGCCGGGACAGTGAATATCAGGCCATCATGCCTATCCGCGGCAAGATTTTGAACTGCCTGAAGGCGGATTATGCCCGCATCTTCAAGTCGGACGTCATCGTGGACCTGATCAAGGTGATGGGCTGCGGCGTGGAGCTGGGCGGCAAGCACAACAAGGAACTGGCTACTTTTAACCTCGACAACCTGCGGTTCAATAAGATCGTCATCTGTACCGATGCCGATGTGGACGGCTACCAGATCCGCACCCTTGTGCTGACCATGCTCTACCGCCTTACCCCCACCTTGATCAACAAGGGCTATGTGTATATCGCAGAGTCGCCTTTGTACGAGATTACCACGAAGGACCGCACCTATTTTGCTTATACCGAGCCGGAAAAGGCCGCTTTTCTGGAAAAGATCGGGGACAAAAAATACACCATCCAGCGCTCCAAAGGCTTGGGCGAGAACGACCCCGAGATGATGTGGCTGACCACCATGAACCCGGAAAGCCGCCGTCTTATCAAAGTAATGCCCACCGATGTGATGCAGACCGCGCAGGTGTTCGATATCCTGCTGGGCGACAACCTGGCGGGCCGCAAGGAGCATATCGCTCAGCACGGCGCAGAGTATCTGGATGATCTGGACGGGAGCTGAGAGATCGACGGCCTCGCCCTCTCCGTCTGCTCACTTCGTTCGCATCCGCCTCCCCCAAAGGGAGAGGCCTTGGCAAAAGATGAACTTTGCGTGGACTGCCAAAAGCCTCCCCCTTTGGGGGGAGCTGCCAAAGAGCAAAGCGAGGCTGAGAGGGCGAGCTTGTTTGCCGAAAAGAACAGGCGTAATAAACAAGAGGAACTGTAATGGCAAAAAATCGACCAAAAAAACCTTAAAAGCCGGTGCGCCCGCAGCTGGGCGACGGCGTTGAAATTTTAAATGCAGGCAGTGTGCTGGAAGATCCCATTACCCGCACGCTGGAAACCAACTATATGCCCTACGCCATGAGCGTCATCGTCTCCCGCGCGCTGCCGGAGATCGACGGCTTTAAGCCGGCCCACCGCAAGCTGCTGTACACCATGTACGAGATGGGTCTGCTCAAGGGCGCACGCACCAAGTCTGCCAACATCGTGGGCAGCACCATGCACCTGAACCCCCACGGCGATGCCGCCATCTACGACACCATGGTGCGCATGGGCCGCGGCAACGAGAGCCTGCTGGTGCCCTTTTGTGGACAGCAAGGGCAACTTTGGCAAGGCGTACAGCCGCGATATGTCCTGCGCTGCTGCCCGTTACACCGAAGCAAAGCTGGAAGGCGTGTGCGAGGAGCTGTTCCGGGATATCGACAAAGAAACCGTGGACTTTGTGCCCAACTACGACAGCACCACCACCGAGCCCACCCTGCTGCCGGTCACCTTCCCCACCATTCTGGCCAACAATACGCTGGGCATTGCGGTGGGCATGGCCTGCAATATCTGTTCCTTCAATCTGGCAGAGCTGTGCGCCACCACCGTGGCGCTGATGAAGGACGAGCACCACGATATCGGCCACCACCATGCCCGCCCCGGACTTTGTGGGCGGCGGTCAGATTTTGTATGATGAAGCGCAGATGCGTGAAATTTACGAGAACGGCCGCGGCAGCGTAAAAGTACGCGCCCGTTACAACGCAGTGCCCGGCGAAAATATGATCGAGGTCACCCAGATCCCGCCCACCACCACGGTGGAAGCCATCATGGACAAGATCGCAGAGCTGGTCAAGACCGGCAAGGTCAAGGAGATCAGCGATATGCGCGATGAGACCGACCTGAACGGCCTGAAGCTGACGCTGGACCTCAAGCGCGGCGTGGATGCCGACAAGCTGATGGCAAAGCTGTTCAAGGCCACCCCGCTGGAGGACAGCTTCAGCTGCAACTTCAACATTCTGGTGTCCGGCCAGCCCCGGGTCATGGGTGTGCGGGAGATTTTGAAGGAGTGGACGGCCTTCCGCGTTGAGTGCGTGCGCCGCCGCACCTACTATGACCTGCACGGCAAGGAAAAGCGCCTGCATCTGCTGCAGGGTCTTGCCGCCATCCTGCTGGATATCGACAAGGCCATCCACATCATCCGTACCACCGAGGAGGAAACCGAGGTGGTGCCCAACCTGATGATCGGCTTTGGCATCGACGAGGTGCAGGCGGACTATGTGGCAGAGATCAAGCTGCGCCATCTGAACCGGGAATACATCCTCAAGCGCACCGGCGAGATCGAGCAGCTGGAAAAGGACATTGCCGACCTGAACGATGTGCTGGCAAAGCCTGCCCGCATCCGCCGCATCATCATCAACGAACTGAACGATGTAGCGAAAAAATACGGCAAGCCCCGCTGCAGTGAGATCTTGTACGACCTGCCCGAGGAGGACGCCGCCGCCGAGGAAGAAGCTGTGCCGGACTACCCGGTGACCGTGTTCTTTACCCGGGAGGGCTTACTTTAAAAAGATCCCGCCCCAAAGCCTGCGCACCGCCGGTGCCCACAAGCTGAAGGAGGGGACGAGATCATCCAGCAGCTGGAGACCCGCAACAACGTGGAAGCGCTGTTCTTCACCGACAAGCAGCAGGTGTACAAGGTGCGTCTGGCAGAATTGGAGGACGGCAAGGTAGCGCAGATGGGCATCTTCATCCCGGGGCGGCTGGGCATGGACGAGGGCGAAAACGTGCTGAGCATGGTCATTACCGGCGATTACAGCGGCTTTATGCTGTTCTTCTTTGCCAGCGGCAAGTGCGCAAAGATCCCCCTCAGCTCCTACGCCACCAAGCAGAACCGCCGCAAGCTGCTGAAGGCGTACAGCGATAAAGAACCGCTTGCCATGATGCTTTACCTGCCGGAGGAGACCGAGCTTGCCATCCGCACCAGCGCCAGCCGGATGCTGCTGGTAGGTACGGCACAGATCCCGGCCAAGACCACCCGCGACAGCCAGGGCGTGGCTGTCGTCACTCTGAAAAAGAACCAGACCATCGCCTCGGTGGTGCCGGCAGATACCTTGGAGCTGGCGAACCCCCACCGCTACCGCGTGCGCAGCCTGCCCGCCACCGGTGCGCTGATCCGCGCCGAGGACGAGGGCGAGCAGATGAGCCTGCTGTAAAACGTATTGAGAAATGGCTCCGCTTCGCTCTGCCATTCTCAGCGGAAATATTATTTTTTCATTCAGCAAATCAGAAAAGGCTGCGGCCTTTTCGCACAGGGGCCCCACTTTCACGGGAGAGCCGCAGTTGTAAGATGCAGTGTTTGGAAATGACCTCTTCTGTGAAAAAGCGGGAAACGGAGCGCCCGCAGGCGTGCCGTTTCCCCGAAAACAATAATATTCTTTCCGCTGTTATTGTTAGAGCGAAGCGGAGACAATTTTAAATCGTTTATCCTGAAAAGAGGAAGCAGTCATGCAAAATATCGACCTGATCTGTGTGGGCAAGCTGAACGCCAAATATTTCGCCGAGGGCGTGGCCGAGTACCAGAAGCGTCTTGCCGCCTTCGCGTCCTTCCGCATCATTGAACTGCCGGAGGAGAAGATCGAAGAGAAAAACATGCTTCCGATGCCGTGGTAAAAAAGGCGCTGGACAAGGAGGGTAAGGCCATCCTTTCCAATGTGCGCAAGGGTGCTGCTATTGTAGCCATGTGCATCGAGGGCAAGCAGATCTCCTCCGACGAGCTGGCGCAGTTTCTGGCACAGCGCGCCGGCAGCGGGGCAGGGACGTGGCCTTTGTGATCGGCTCGTCCCACGGCCTGTCCGATGAGGTGAAAAAGGCTGCTGCCCTCAAGTTCAGCATGGGCCGCATCACCATGCCCCATCAGCTGGCGCGGCTGGTGCTCACGGAGCAGATCTACCGCGCCTGCACCATCAATGCGGGCATGAAGTACCACAAGTAAAATGGCTTTTTCGGCTCCCGGAGCGTTCGCAGGCGCTCCGGGAGCCATTTTAAAAACATGTAAAATCTGCCGGAAAAACAATTTTTTCTTTTCTTTTGGAACAGTTTTTATTATACTGATAGCGTGGATTATTCTATTACAAAAAGCAGCAAAAAACAGGATGGAAGAACCATGAAAAACACAGAAGAGGACTGCGGCTGGCGGCCTGTTTGCTGGCGCTGGCGATGTGCGCGGCGCTGCTTTGCAGCTGCGGGCGTACCGGAAAAACGGATGACTATACGGCTGCAATGCCGGTCATCGTGGTGGGCAGCGATAACTACCCGCCCTTCAACTATATGGGCACGGACGGTGCACCCACCGGCATTGACGTGGAACTGGCCACCGAGGCGTTCGGGCGGCTGGGCTACCGGGTGAAATTTGTGACCATCGACTGGGAAAAGAAGAAGGAACTGGTGGAAAACGACACCATCGACTGCATCTGGGGCAGCTTTTCCATCGATGGGCGCGAGGAGGAATACCAATGGGCAGGGCCGTATCTGCACAGCCGTCAGGTGGTGGCGGTGCGCTCCGATAGCGACATCCGCACCTTGCAGGATCTGGCCGATAAGGTGGTGGCGGTGCAGTCCACCACAAAGCCGGAGGAACTGTTTTTGAATGCAGAGCAGAACGGTCTGCCCCGGCTGCGCAGGCTGTATTCCCTGCAGAACCGGGATCTGCTCTACACCACCCTGCTCAAAGGCTACGCGGACGCCTTAGCCGCCCACGAAAGCGCCATCCGGCAGTTCATGAAGGATTACAGCGTTGAATACCGCATTCTGGACGAGCCGCTGATGACGGCGCGGCTGGGCGTTGCCTTTGTCCAAAGAGCGCGGCGATGACCTGCCGCAGCAGCTGACGGAGGTTTTTCGGGAGATGCTGGCAGACGGCACCGTCCGGCAGATCGTGAGCCGCTATCTGGACGACCCCGAGCACTATCTGGATGGACTGGAGGACAGTACCCATGCATGACGGAATTGAAAAAGAGCCAGAGTATTTTCAACCGGAAGCAGTTCATCATGGTGTGTGCACTTGCGGGACTGTTGCTGCTGGGCGGCGTGCTGGGGCTTTCGGCGCACAGCGACCTGCAAAATGCAGAAAAGCAGTTTGAGGATACCATCAGCTATGTTAAGGAGCAGTGCACCGGCTACGATAACCTGAACCTTGCCACGGAGACCAAAAGCCTGATGCGGATGATGGAAAACGCCCAGCATCTGTGCAGAGAGATCGCGCACGACCGGCAGGATGACCCCGCGCGGGTACTGGACGATGCCGCTATGGAAGAATATTTGCAGGACTATACCCTCAGCGGCATCCTTGTGCTTTCGGCAGAGGGCAAAATTTTGTGCGCAGCCTCACAGGATGGCCGGACGGCTGACCTGCAGGTCCGGGAACAGATGGAAGCGCAGCTGGCCGGTTCTATCGTGCTGAAGGTGGCCGACCACCCGGAGCAGGTCTACGCCGGACGGTCGGAAAATGAGGATGGCTCCTATGTAGACACCGCAGCCTGCGCCCGGAAGGACGGGGACGGGGTGCTTGTGGTGTACTACCGCACCACGGCAGAATATGTACGTAATTACAACCTTTCCTACCAGAACTGCGTGCAGGGCTATAACCCCGCCGTGGACGGCACCATCGTGGTGACCCGGGGCGACCGCATCGTGGCCAGCAACGACACCTCTTTGCTGGATACCACCGTGGACGACAACCCCACCCTTTCTGCCTTAAAAGCGCGCAGCACCGACGGCGGCATGATCCATGTGCACAGCACCACCGGGCAGCAGTACGCCTACGGTATTGTGGGGCAGGGACGCAGCTTTTATATCTATGTTTACCGCCCGGAGCAGGAGGTATATGTCTCTACCATGCGCAATGTGAGCATGGCTGCCTTTACCTACATGGTTCTCCTGTTTTGCTGCAATTGCTGCGCGGCAAGACCGACCAGCGCTACCGGGAGCAGCAGCTGCGCCGGGAGCAGGAGTACCAAAAGACCCTCAAGGCGGCTGCGCTGAAGGCGGAGAGCGCAAACCTTGCCAAGACCGAGTTTTTGCAGCGCATGAGCCACGACATCCGCACACCTATCAACGGCATCCGCGGCATGGTGGAGATCGGTGACCGCTGCCCGGAGGATATGGCGCGGCAGGCCGATTGCCGCAAAAAGATCTGGGAGGCATCCACCCTGCTGCTGGAGCTGGTGAACGAGGTGCTGGACATGGGCAAGCTGGAGTCCGGCGAGGTCGTGCTGGAAAGCGTGCCCTTTGATCTGCCCGAGTTGATGCACGAGATCACGGATGTGCTGGAAAAACAGGCGGAAGAGCGCGGTATTGTGCTGCACCGGGAATACGGCAGGCTGCCGCATCCCCGGCTGGTGGGCAGCCCGCTGCACGTCAAGCGGCTGCTGATGAATGTGCTCAGCAATGCCATCAAGTATAACCGGGAGAAGGGGCGCGTGATGCTGGACTGCTTTGAACTGAGCTGTACCGGGGACAAGGTGCAGATCTGCTTTGTCTGCGCGGACACCGGCATCGGCATGAGCGAGGAGTTCCAGAAGCGGATGTTCGAGCCCTTTACGCAGGAAAACGCCGGGGCACGCTCGGTATACGGCGGCACCGGCCTTGGCATGTCCATTACCAAAAGCCTTGTGGATAAGATGGGCGGCACCATCGGGGTGGAAAGCCGGCAGGGCGTGGGCACCACCTACACCATCACCCTGCCCTTTGTCATCGACAGCACCGAAGCCGCAGAGCCAGAGCAGCAGCAGACAGACCTTGCCGTGCTGCAGGGACAGCGGGTGCTGCTGGCCGAAGACAACGCCCTGAACATGGAGATCATGGAGTTTTTGCTGAACGAGGTGGGCATAAAGGTGACCAAAGCCGCCGACGGACAGCAGGCGGTGGAAGCCTTTGCAGCCTCGCCGCCGGGCGGCTTTGACGCCATCCTGATGGACGTGATGATGCCGGTGCGGGACGGCCACGAGGCCACCCGCGCCATCCGCGCCATGGACCGCCCGGACGCAAAGACCATCCCCATTTTTGCCATGACGGCAAACGCCTTTACAGAAGGACCGCCGCAAGGCACTGGAATCCGGCATGAACGAGCACCTGCCCAAACCCATCGACCCGACACGGCAAACCAGCCGCGGACGGAAAGGATGTACTACAATGGAACAGAGCGAAAAGACCCTTGACATGATCGTCAATCTCTGCAAGAACCGTGGTTATGTGTTCCCCGGTTCCGAGATCTACGGCGGTCTGGCCAACAGCTGGGACTACGGCCCTCTGGGCGTCGAGTTCAAGAACAACGTCAAAAAGGCATGGCTGAAAAAGTTCGTGCAGGAGAGCCCCTATAACGTGGGTTTGGATGCTGCCATCATCATGAACCCCCAGACCTGGGTGACCACCGGCCATGTGTCCAGCTTCTCGGACCCCTGCTGGACTGCCGCGCCTGCAAGGCACGCCACCGCGCCGACAAGCTGATCGGGGAAGAGCACCCCGAGGTGAACGTGGACGCCATGAGCTTTGACGAGATGGACGCTTTCATCACCGAGCATGAGGACATCGTCTGCCCCGTGTGCGGCAAGAAGGATTTTACCGGCATCCGCCAGTTCAACCTGATGTTCAAGACTGCCATCGGCGTGACCGAGGACTCCTCTTCGACCTGCTATCTCCGTCCCGAAACGGCACAGGGCATCTTTGTCAACTTTTCAAACATCCAGCGCACCACCCGCCGCAAACTCCCCTTCGGCGTGTGTCAGGTGGGCAAGGCCTTCCGCAACGAGATCACCCCGGGCAACTTCACCTTCCGCACCCGCGAATTCGAGCAGATGGAGTGCGAGTTCTTCTGCAAGCCCGGCACCGATCTGGACTGGTTCGCTTACTGGAAGGACTACTGCGAGAACTGGCTGCTGAGCCTTGGCATCAAGAAGGAGCACCTGCGCCTGCGTGACCACGAGCCTGCAGAGCTGGCCTTCTACAGCCGCGCTACCACCGATATCGAGTATGCCTTCCCGTTCACCGACTGGGGCGAGCTGTGGGGTATTGCCGACCGCACCAACTACGACCTGACCCGCCATCAGGAAGCATCCGGCAAGAGTCTGGAGTACTTCGACACCGAGACCAACGAGCACTCTATCCCCTACGTCATCGAGCCTTCTCTGGGTTGCGACCGCGTGGCGCTGGCTTTCCTGTGCGAGGCTTACGATGAGGAGCACCTGACCGACAGCAAGGGCAAGGAGGATATCCGCACCGTGCTGCATCTGCATCCGGCTCTGGCTCCCTACAAGTGTGCTGTGCTGCCTCTGAGCAAGAAGCTGGGCGACAAGGCCATGGAGATCCGCAACGAGCTGAGCAAGTACTTCATGGTGGATTACGACGATACCGGTTCCATCGGCAAGCGCTACCGCCGCGAGGACGAGATCGGCACCCCGTTCTGCATCACCGTGGACTTTGACACCGTGGGCGACG